>Ga0105100_10000066_pt1 | contig 54300 bp, 46 predicted proteins | sample PPLLak12cMay2015_2_FD_87033 | JGI IMG/M metagenome (GOLD analysis project Ga0105100, IMG submission 87033) | Freshwater sediment microbial communities from Prairie Pothole Lake near Jamestown, North Dakota, USA - PPLs Lake P8 Core (1) Depth... | ecosystem: Environmental > Aquatic > Freshwater >... | reverse complement strand
TCAATTCCCACCTACAACCAATTTCTAAACTACTTCTGAAAATCACCCTGCCAGATTCAAACTTCGCGGGTTAAAATAAAGAGGCTGGCCGAGATATTGTGATCAACAATGCAGGCCAGCCCAAGTCTAAGACACTCGCCCAAGTGTCATATCAATATGATAGCACCATATTGCAATATATAATACAAAAATAACAAAACCGTAAACATTCAGTTCGTCCTGTAACATGCTTCCCGAAGTTACGTTATTACTATAATCTGCAATGTATAACATGATTGACTTTCCTCCCGACTCGGCTTATACTTTAGCAACCTGGAGCTTCCCTCATGCGATATGAAGCCGCAAAAAATTCCAAATCGACCTTTGTGTAGAGGCACGCGTGTTGCGTGCCTTTATCATTTCACTCAGATAAGATGAAAGGAGACCTACCGAGATGGATTATGGCATGATCGGCAAGATCGAAAAGGCTAAACATTACGCTGCTGAACGCGACCGAATCCACATTGAATCCCTGAAAGTGACTTTTGACGGACAGAATAACTCCCACACTGTTCAGTATGAGAACGGTAACTGGAATTGCGATTGTGACTTTTTCCAGAGTCGTGGGCGTTGCAGTCATACCATGGCGCTCGAGATGATTCTTGAGGGCTTGATTGAGCTACCTGTGGCATAGGCTCGTTTAAATATTTTGAGATGCACAAAAAACGGGCCCTATGCAGGCCCGTTTTTTGCTATCAGAACATCGCACTTATGCTTCAAGGTTGTAACTTGAAAAGAACCTGACGAGTTTCCATGACTTCGGCATGCAACCTTGCATTGGAAAGTTCGCTCAGTGCTATTTGGAAGCTTTCCAGACCCTCAACCGGCAAATTGGATAGTCGTAGTCACCTGTGCGCCAAAAGTCTCTTCGAGAATCAAGCCTCCTTGAGATGGTACAAATCGCCGTAATCGTTCCAGGAAGGGATATGGGGTCTCCAGTAAAAGCAGGTGTACACGCCGTTTTTCAGCGCGCAGTGCATTTGCCACCACCAGTCGAACCGCATACTGGTGAGCACCCAATCCACCAGTGCCTAGCTTTGTTCCTCCGGAATAGCGCGTAATTACTACAGCTACATCCCCCAAACCGCTACCCTTCAGCACAGCCAGAGCTGGCCTGCCGGCTGTCCCCGATGGCTCCCCAGCATCGCTACAATGTGCTACCACCGATTCGCCGCCACCAATCAAGTACGCAGGAACGTTATGGGTTGCATTGGGAAACTCCGCTCGGATGCGCGCAATAAAGCCTTTGGCATCATTAGTTGTGAAAACTGGCGCCAAGCTGGCGATAAAACGTGAATTCAAAACAGTCATTGTGCAGCGGATTTCTTCTACCGGCACCGCATAAGCCGCCCTGGACTCCGTCATCTATTTAGACCCTATGCAAAATTGGGTGGCCGTTTTTCCAGAAAAGCGCCTAAGCCTTCCTGATGTTCAGCGCTTTTGCTGGCAATTTCCTGATTGTGCGCTTCATATTCCAATACCTCTTCAAGATTAGCCAGGACTGCCTTATTGAAATCGCGCTTGGCAAGACCCATACTATGCACCGGTCCTCGGGCAAGCTGCTTGGCCCAAATCATTGCTCGTTCATCGAGGTCGATGAGCGGCACTATCCTATTTACCAGCCCCCAGCTCAACGCTTGTATGGCATCGATCTGGGTATTACTAAACGTAACTTCACTCGCCCGGCCCAGACCAATCAACAACGGGAGCAATAATGAAACCGCCGAATCCGGCGCCAGCCCAATTCCGGAAAAACCCACCAGAAAGCGCGCATCCTGGGCTGCTATCCGCAGATCACAGGCCAAAACGATCCCCAGTGCAGCGCCACTTACCGCGCCCTGGATTGCCGCAAGCACCGGCTTTTCCAAACGCCGAATTTGCAGGATCAGCGGATTGTAGGTGCGCAGCAAATGTGCGCGGAAAGAAATCTCTGAGCCCGATCGCATTTCAGTCAGGTCTTGCCCAGCGCTGAAGGAATTTCCATTCGCAGCCAAAAGAACGCAGCGCACCTGAACATCTCGTTCAGCCTGCTTGAATACAGCCTGCATTTGATTGATCATCGGGGAATTAAAAGCATTAACCTTGGGACGATTTAGAACAATTTTTAATACCCCATCCTCAAGGTCCGCCTGAACCAGGTTGTCTGTGGACATACGCCCTCCTGTTCACATTCCAACGCCTTAAAATTAGTCTAACATCATTTTTCTGATCCTATCGGATCAATCCACCTATTTCTCCTGAGCCGCGTAACTCCATAGAGATAAAAATCCGCCCTTTTGGGGAAGGGCGGAGAATGGTTCAGTTGATTCTGGTTGGATCAGATCTGGTCGAGGCCCGCATCATCCTCATCATCCATATCATCATCATAGCCCAGCTCTAGCTCCACTTCGTCGCCTGTCAGGCGAACCCACAAGAGCAGCACCTGCCCATCGTCAGTCTCAAGATAGCGTGCCGCCACAATTGGAGCAGTCTCCTCCAGCCCATCCGAAGAACGATATTCAAGCTGGATGTTTTTTTTCTGATGCCAGGCTCGGTAACAGCGCTCAACAAGAGATGGCCCGCTAAATGTGCGCAAGCGGGTGAGTGCAATTTCTGCCAGGTAAGGGCCTTCATTGAGACCCAATGCCCACCCATCGTTGATAGGTTCAAAAGTAGGGGGGGGACCTTCGATAATTGTGATTTTCTCGTCCGTTTCCATTGACTTATACTCCATAGTAGGCGCAATCATACCATAAAGCGTATTCTTAGTCGTTACATTTCGCTCCCGTCAGCGGGACGCCCGTCAGCGAATACAGGTATTGGCACTCATACCCGCGGGTATAATGGAGCTTTGGAGAGAACCTATGCATAAACTGGTCATCTTATTTGATGCCCCTGAAGACTGGCAGGCCTTTGATGATGCCTGGCCACAGTTTTTACACCATGTGGAAGAAATGCCTGGCTTGCGCCGAGAGGCTTTCTGCCGTGTCGAAAGCTTTTTATTTGGCGCATGCCGCATTGTCCAAATGCACGAGCTGTTTTTCGACACGTTCGAAGAGGCCCAACAAGCCATGGCATCCCCACAAGGCAAGGCTGCCGGGCGTCTGCTGCAAACCATGACCGCTGGACGGATGACTTTTTTTATTGCTGATCACAAAGAAGATGATCTGAGCCGCATCCGGCAGTACAAAGTCAAGTCTGCTGGAGACTCTTCTCCCCCTCAAGATCCAATTACACAAGGCCAGCCAACCAAATAAACTCTACTTCTCTCTCATCATGACAGCCTTCATACGCCGTTATTTCTTGCTCCTGGTAGCTTCGACCATCGTGGTCACACTGTTGGGCTATGTTGCTGTTCGATTTCTACAGAGCCGTTCTACCAGCCTGAACCGAACCGCTCGTTTGATGAATTTTCTACGCAACCCACAAGATCACAGCGACTGGGCATTGTCGGCTGGAACACGTTGTGGAACAGCCCCCTTCGTTTTTCCTACCAATGGTTATATAGGTTTTATCTGGGATGACTCGTTTCGCCCCGGCCATCGTCATCAAGGCATCGATGTGTTTGGAGGGCAAGCCCAAAATACTACCCCGATTCTGGCTGCATATCCCGGATATCTTTCTCGCCTGCCGGATTGGAAATCAACCGTCATTATCCGCGTCCCCAATGACCCTCTCCAACCAGACCGTCAAATCTGGACATATTACACACATATGGCAGACGAACAGGGAAATTCATTTATCAGCACCAACTTCCCCCCCGGAACCAGTGAAGTTTATGTGGAAGCCGGGACTCTCCTTGGGTATCAGGGAAACTTTTCGGGTTCGCCGGGCAATCCCACTGGCATCCACCTGCATTTCTCCATTGTTCTGGACGACGGACAAGGTAAGTTCCTGAACGAGCTGGAAATCACCAACACGCTTGATCCTTCACCTTATTTTAGCCTGAAACTCAATGCGAATACAAATCAAAGCTCTATCCCGTTTTGCCCCTCGGAATAGGCCCACCTCTTGCACCCCAAGAGACGGCTAGAATCTAACAGGAGACCCACCATATGGGCACGTATCAAGATCAGGTAATTCTGGTGACCGGAGCCGGTCGTACTCGCGGGCGGCGCATCGCCCAGGCTTTTGCCGGTCAGGGGGCAATTGTAGCCGCCAATGATCTTACTCCAATAAACCTCGACGATACCATCCACCAGATTAGTGCTGCTGGTGGGCGTTCCAAAGAGTATATTTTCGATATCGCCAAGAAGATGCCAGTTCAGGGATTGCTGGAACAGGTGCTGGACGATTGGGGACGACTGGATATTCTCATCCAGTGTGCGCAGGTTAAACCACGTGCTGCCCTGCTGGACATGGATGAATGGGATTGGCGCCGCACGGTGGATGTCAATTTATCATCTGTATTCTTCTTGCTGCAATCCGCCGGGCGGATCATGCGCCAGCAAGGCCACGGCCGTATAGTGACCTTGATTAATATGCCCGATGAAGATTTTAATCAAATTGGATTTTCCGCTGTTCACACCAGCAAGACGGGATTGATCGGCTTGATCCTCTCTGCTGCTCAGGAGTTTGGCAGCTATGGAATCTGTGTGTCTGGGGTAGTTGCTGGATCTTATGCACATGCTCTCCGTCAAGTGCTGCCAGATCAGATCGTTATTCCAGTAGCTGAGCGCAGTTCAAAATCGGATCTGGGTCAGGAAATTTTATTCCTCTGCCAGGCGCATCCGAAAGCTGTAAACGGCAAATTTTTAATCCTTGAAGGTTGATCACCCATCAGAGATGCTCGGTTTGCATGTATAATCAAATTGCTCAAGCCGTTTTTTAGTCACCCAAGGATACTAAGATGGCAACCTTCAATACCATACTCGTAGAAACTCACGACAGGGTTGGATTGGTTCGCCTGAACCGCCCTCAAGCAATGAATGCTCTCAACAACGAGCTGTTGACTGAGCTAATGGAGGCTCTCTCAAATTTTGATCAGGATCCAGAGATTGGCGCCATAGTAATCACAGGCTCGGAGCGCGCCTTTGCGGCAGGCGCTGATATTAAAGAAATGGCCGACGCCACACCCGTTGAAATGCTGCAGCAAAATCGAGTAGGCCAATTCGACCGGCTGCGCTTGATCAAAAAACCGGTGATTGCCGCGGTCTCGGGCTGGTGTCTGGGGGGCGGCTGCGAGATCGCTATGGCTTGCGATATGATCATCGCAGCAGAAAGTGCGCGCTTTGGACAACCGGAGATCACCATTGGCGTGATTCCAGGCGCCGGAGGCACTCAGCGCCTGACCCGGGCGGTTGGCAAAGCTGTGGCAATGGAGATGATCCTTAATAACCGCACCCTGACTGCTGAAGAAGCACAGCGCTTCGGGTTAGTTAATCGGGTGGTACCGGTAGAACGATATTTGGATGAAGCTTTAGGTCTGGCTGCCGAAATTGCCAGACGCGCCCCCATGGCCGTCCGTTTGGCAAAGGAAGCCATCCTCCAAGCCTTTGAGACCTCATTAGCCGACGGGTTGGCAGATGAACGCCGTGCCTTCTATCTGCTTTTCGCCACCCAAGATCAAAAAGAGGGCATGGCAGCTTTCATTGAAAAGCGCAAACCTGATTGGAAAGGCGCCTGATTTTACAATCACCTAATAAGCAGGATCAGGAATGAGCTTGGGCATCATCACCTTTCGCGATTTATTGAACACCTTTCGAGAGCTGGAAATCGATCCGAACGACCCGGTGATTGCACACGCAGCGCTTGGGGCATTCGGTCAGGTTCACGGAGGTCCGCAGGTCGTGGTAGGAGCGCTCCTGGCAACTTTTCCTTCAGTCATTATGCCCTCTTTCACATACAAGACCATGGTTACCCCGGAAATTGGCCCGCAGAATAATGCCCTCAATTACGGCAAAAACGGTGACTCTAACCGTTCAGCTGTAATCTACCATCCTGATATGCCAGCCGATCCTTTGATGGGCATCATTCCTGAGACATTGCGCAAGCACCCTAAGGCCCAGCGCTCATACCACCCGTTGTTATCTTTTGTAGGGGTGAACGCTGAACAAGCCCTGGATGCACAAACCCTGGATGAACCCTTGGCTCCCATCCGGGTACTGAATGAACTGAATGGTTGGGCATTGCTCATCGGGACAGATCACATGACCAATACCAGCATCCACCTGGGCGAGCGATTAGCAGGACGCAAGCAGTTCGTGCGCTGGGCTCTTACTTACCAGGGTGTCATTGAATGCCCTGGCTTCCCGGGCTGCTCGGATGGCTTTCAGGCCATTCAGCCTTATTTAAAATCTACAGGAGCGCTGCGCTCTGCCCGGCTTGGCCCAGCCGAAATCCAGGCCGTTCCTCTCCAGGAATTAATCTCAACCGTCCAGGATCGCATTCGAGCGAACCCATTGGCTTTATTATGCGAATACCCTGAGTGTATGCGCTGCCAGGCTATGCGCGACCAACACCAATCAACAGTCTCAGTGTCCATTCCATACAGATAAACTGCCAGGAGTAAAACCACATGACTAACCTGACCACCTACCAGATCTACGATTTAATCAATCGCCCTCATCCAATCTGGCTGGTCCGTGTGGATCTGAGCGATGCCAACTTGCTGTGGGTGGACCTCAGCCAATGTAACTTAAATTGGTCTAACTTAAATAAGGTAGACCTGAACTGGGCCAATCTGATGGGCGCTTCATTTATTAAAGCCAACCTGAGTATGGCAAACTTGTTTGAAGCAATCTTAGAAGGCGCAGTTATGAACGAGGTCAACCTAACCCGATCTAATCTGACGCGTGCCAACCTGAACAAAGTAGATATGAATGATGCTGTGCTGGTAGAAGCCAATCTTAACCGGGCGTTGATCAGCAAGGCGAACCTGAATCGAAGTAACCTGAATGGAGCTAATCTGGTGCGCGCCGATTTAAGCAAGTCCAACCTGGTGGGGACGAACTTGAGTGGCGCTGACCTGACCCACGCAAACCTGTTTGAAGCCAACCTGGCGGGGGCAAACTTGCGCGCAGCCGATTTAACCAATGCCGATCTGACTGGCGCGAATTTAAATAAAGCAGACCTATCGGAAGCAAAATTAACTAACACCATGATGGCAGAAGCCATCATGCCAGACGGCACAAAACATTATTAACGCACATCTGTAGAGTTCGAAAAGTTAAGCGCTGGCGGGCAGCGTTACCCAGAATGTGGTCCCTTCGCCTATCTGACTGCTAACGCCTATTTTCCCCCCGTGGGTTTCCACAATCGTTTTGGCAATCGCCAGGCCCAGCCCGCTACCCTTTGCAGCGCTGTAACGAGGACGGGTTGCTTCAACCCGGTAGAATCGCTCAAAAAGATGCGGTAAATGTTCTGCCGGAATACCACTACCAGTATCGCTCACTAAAACTGTTACCAGGTTCTTTTTATGATTGGTATGCACTTTTAAGGATACCTGACCATTGCGCGGAGTATATTTCACTGCGTTTTCAACCAGGTTATAGAGGACGCGCCGGATCTGATCTTCATTTCCGTCAACCTGTGGTAGGTTAGGTTCAGTTTCCAAACTTAGCTCCACCCCGGCTCGGGCGGCGCGGATACTGAAAGTTTCATAAACATCCGTCGCGATCGATTCGATATGGATGGGGTTTAATTGCTTAATTCCCATTCCGGCCTCCAGACGCGAGAGGTCGAGCATATCGTTTACCATATAGCTCAGCCGGTCCACCTCAAACTCAATATCTTCCAAAAACTGTTCTGCCCGTTCTGGCTCCTCCAATGCGCCAGCCCGTAACGCCTCGGTACGCAGCTTCACCACAGTTAATGGTGTACGCAGTTCATGGCTGGCATTTGCTACAAAGGAGCGCAGGTCTGTAATGTGTTGTTGGATGCGGGCACTCATACTGTTAAATGCCTCAGCTAATCTACGTAACTCCGGCGGACCGGAAGGTTCTGCACGTGCGTTGAGATCACCTTGAGAAAGCTGCTCAGCCATCAACGTAAGCTGGTTGATTGGTTTAGCTAGTTGGTTTGCAATTAATAAACCAAATAAAAGTACTGCAAGCCCTACTGCAACTGAGACAAGCAAAAGTGGTCCCAACGCCTGCATAGCTTGCTGGTTTGCCACCCGCACCGGCATTCCCGCGTCAAAGACTGCGTAGACTTTACCTTCAGATTGAATACGAACAGCGATAAAGAAAACTTCTTTATCTTCCATATCCTCACGCACAGTCTCCGCCTTACCAGTGTCGTTCTGTATGGCATCCCATAACTCAGGCGCGTTACTTGTATCAGCTTTCTCCGGCAGGCTGGGTGAATTGCGCGTGATAAGGGTGCCGTCTGGCCAGTAAATAGCGTACACCAGATCATTTTCATTTGAAAATAAGGTGTTGGTAACATTATCCACAGCGCCAATATCTGTACCACCCGCGCTGAGTTCGATAATGGGTAATTCCACAGCACTCACTGCAGCGTAAGCTAACTCTTCCAGGCGGTGTTCAGCCTCTTTGTGGACTGCGCGGTAAATAAATCGACCTGCAAATGTCGACATGACCACCAGGCTGAACAGAGCGACCAGCAGGTGCGATAAGGCCAGACGCGTTTGAAGGGAAGGAGAACCTTGCATTGGTTAAGTTCGTCGAATCCACTCTCGATAAAATCAGCCCAATTCTTCTGGACCTGCAAAACGGTATCCATATCCGCGTACCGTTTGAAGATATTGAGGGCTGGCAGGATCATCTTCGATCTTTAAGCGTAACCAGCGAACATGCACATCCAGGGTGCGCGGATCCCCAATCCATTCCTCCCCCCAGACTTGCGCCAGTAATTCTTCCCGGCTCAAAGCCCGACCCGCATTTTTCATTAATACATTGAGTAGGTCAAACTCGCGCGCTGAGAGCAATAATTCCTGATCCAACTTATACACCCGGCGTGCAATCGGGTCCAGGCGCAGAGTACGCAAGTCAACTGGTTGCGCCTGGGATAACTGGCGATCCATTTCGACCCTGCGCAGGGTCGCCCGGATACGAGCAAGCAGCTCACGGAAAGAAAAAGGTTTGGCCAGATAATCATCCGCGCCTACCTCTAAGCCCAGGATACGGTCAATCTCTTCACTCCGCGCAGTTAACATGATAACTGGGGTAGTTGTGGTAGCCCGCAAGCGTCGGCATACCTCGAAACCACTCATATCAGGCAAAATCAGGTCCAGGACAATCAAATCGGGATCAAATTCCGCACTGGCCTTTAGCGCCTGTGCGCCATCAATTACCGACCGAACTTCAAAGCCCTCCCGCTGCAGACTATAACTCAGCGAATCGGTAATTAAGACTTCGTCATCAACCAAGAGGATTTTCGTCAAAGCGCCCCTCCATATTTGTTTTTCTCTTAAGAAGTTACGCAGTTCGGGAAAATGTCTGGAGTGTTGGGCAGGCTCTCCCGCCAAAACATCCCCATCCTTCCTCCTACTACGTGAGTCCGACGATTAAGAAATAGATCATAATTCGATCAACAGTACAGGTATATAAAGGTTTGGTTATCATCTGGTTAAGTATCAGTTATGGAGCAGCATGAAGTGGTAATTCAACTGGATAGCGTGGATTCTATCATGGGTTGATCCGATTTAGCCTGATGCCTTCTGTAAACGTCCAAACTCCAGCAGCCCAGAATTGCAGGAAGGAGTTGGGGTATAATCCCCACTATGCCGAAAAAGCAATCGATTCGGGATCTATCCGTAGAAGAGTTGCGCTGGCTACTCATGGAAAAGCGGCGTTCTACGCGCCAACAGCGCCTGGAACGCTACCGGCGCACCGGACGGGTTGTCTCCATCTCATCCGATGCAGACAATTCAACACTGGATGCCTGGCAAATTCGCGAGGTGGCTGATCTGGATATGGATGAGCCGCCTCGTCGCACCCGCAGTCGACGCATATTGGATGGACTCCTCTTACTCATTGAAGTCAGTGCGGTGGTTGGATTCTTGTTTTTGGTATACAGCGGTTTCAATCTGATACGTGAGTTGAACCGCGAAGTGGCTTCAGCTATGGAGCAGCCCACTTTCACGCCAACACCCCTCATCACCGCTCTGGTACTGCCATCCGGGCATACTCCACCCAATTCACCTGGGGGCGCCCAACCTAATGAAGCAGAAATCCCTGAACATCTGCGTCCTCTGGTACAATCGATAGCCAACATCCCTGTGCCCACACCAGGACCTGAACAAGCCGTGCGCATCCAAATTCCCGGGATACAGGTAGATGCCCCAATCGTCCAAGGCGATGCCTGGGAACAACTGAAGAAAGGTGTTGGTCAGCATGTTGGCAGCGCCAATCCAGGTGACAGCGACAATGTGGTGCTCTCCGCTCACAATGATATTTTTGGGGAGATTTTTCGGGATTTAGACCGCTTGAAACCCGGAGACGAGATCATCCTGTATACAAACCAGCGTGCACATACCTATGTAGTCATAGACACACAGGTGGTTGAACCGACGGCGGTTGAAGTTATGGGGTCTACTACAAGGCCAACAGTGACCTTAATCTCGTGTTACCCTTATCTGGTAGACGACCAGCGGATTGTAGTCACTGGTCGATTGAAAAGCGGTGGTTCTTGATCGATACATTATCTTCTCGGGTAAGATACCCAGGAAGTTTGCAACTGAATTTATTAGGAGTAAGACTCGATGGCGAAAAAAATTAAAAAACAGGTACGCAAGTCTAATGGTTCTCTGAATCCGGTATTAGTATCGGTTGAAACTCCACGCGCATCTGAGCGCGACTTTAATCCTGATTACGGTCCGGTGATTAAGGATTTAAAACGAATTGGCATTCTGGCAGGCACTTTTTTTATGGTTCTAATCGGGCTATCCTTCTTCTTGCGCTAAATAGTCTGGTATCTAGCAGGGGGCGCCAGTCATTAATATAATTTGTTTGGGGCTGCGGCATGTCTGACCATATTCCTGGCAGCAACGGTTCATCCACAACCTCCCCACGTTGGAGCTCAACCACCAAACTCATCGTTGGATTGACGATGATGGCAATCCTTGCCGCGCTGGTGGTCCAGTTCCGCAACATCATCGGGCCTGTTATTTTAGCCTTCATTCTGGCTTACCTGCTGCATCCTATAGCCGGGTGGCTCTCCCGTGCGACGAATCTATCCTGGCGTGCTTCCGTTGCGATTGTTTTCATATTGATGATCATTCTCATCGGGGGACTTTCAACCGTAGCTGGTCTGGCAATCGCACAGCAAGTCCAAAGCTTGTTTACCTTTGTCCAGCGTTTCATTAATAACGATCTTCCACGTATTGCATCCGATCTATCTACCCAAACATACTATTTCGGTCCGTTTGTGCTAGATTTTACTCAATTCAACTTCACCCAGCTCACGGATCAGATTCTTGGTACTATCCAACCCTTATTGAGCCAGGCAGGCACATTAATCGGCACGTTTGCATCAGGCGCGGTCGGTCTTTTTGGTTGGATCTTCTTTGTTATCCTGGTTGCATATTTCTTGTTGAACGAATCCGGGCAAATGGCAATGCGCTTTGTCAACATCGAAATCCCTGGCTATGGAGAAGATATCCGCCGTTGGGGCTCCGAACTGCGCAAGATCTGGGATTCATTTTTACGTGGACAATTAGCCATCATCATCTTGGTGATGATCACATACTCAATACTGCTCACGATCGTGGGCTTGCGCTTTTCGCTCGGTCTGGCGATCCTGGCAGGCTTTGCTCGCTTTGTGCCCTATTTAGGCCAGGCGACCATACTGGTAACAGCAGGTCTGGTAGCCCTGTTGCAGGGTGGCAATTATTTCAATCTACAACCAACCTTCTACGCCTTGCTGGTTGTGGGGCTGATCTTTTTAGTTGACCAAATCTTCGATAACCTGGTTAACCCAACCCTGATGGGGCGTACTTTGGGTGTTCACCCCGCTGCTGTTTTGGTTTCAGCGCTCATTGCTGCTCGTTTAATTGGGATCATCGGTCTGATGCTGGTGACGCCTGTTCTGGCAACCCTACAATTGATTGGTCGATACGTTTTGCGCAAGATGTTGGATATGGACCCCTGGCAAGAATTAACCCCCCGCCCGTCGCCCATGGAAGCCCCATGGCTGCCGGTCACACGTCGAATAAAAGCCTGGTGGCGGCTGATTCGCAGTAAACCGACAGAGTAAAACAACAAAAGAGGCTGCCCAGAAAAATAGCCTGGACAGCCTCTTTTTTCACCCCCAAAAGAATCACGAAGTACGTGGGTTATAAAGCTGTTCTTTAATTTCCCCTACCTGGCGACGGAAACGGTCATCGCGCTCCAGTAAATCAGCAATTTTTTCGCATCCATAAAGAATTGTCGTATGGTCTCTCCCACCCAGGGCTTCGCCAATTTGAGGCAGTGAAATGTTTGATTCTTTATGCAGCAAGTACATTGCCACCTGGCGTGGTAGGGCTACCTGGCGAGAGCGATCGCGGCTCAATATCCGTTCCACAGTCACTCCATAAACCTCGGCTACACGGCGGACCACATCATCCAGTTGGATATCCGTGCGGCGGGGCAAGAGGTCTCCCAATGCAGCATCAACCAACTGCTGGTTAAGCGGCAAACCACTCAGATCAGCAAAGGCTACCACGCGGGTGAGAGCCCCCTCCAACTCGCGGATATTGGATTGTACCCGGCGAGCTATTTGCTGCAGGATCTCATCCTGAATACGAAAGCCTGCTCGCTCAGCCTTAGAACGCAAGATAGCCATGCGGGTTTCGATGTCGGGAGGTTGAATATCGGCAGTCAGGCCCCATTCAAAACGTGAGAGCAGGCGCTCCTCCAGGGTTACCATCGCCTTGGGCGGCCGGTCCGAGGAAATTACAATTTGTTTATTCTGCCCGTGTAACGTATTAAATGTATGGAAGAATTCTTCCTGAGTAGATTCTTTACCAGCAATAAATTGAATATCATCGATCAATAGAACATCGATGCGGCGGTATTTTTCGCGAAATGCCTGAGTCGTATGTGTGCGTATCGCATTGATCAAGTCATTGGTGAATTCTTCCGAGGATACATACAGCACCTGCATCCCGCGCTGCGTACACATATTACCAATCCCGTGCAATAGATGGGTCTTTCCTAAACCAACCCCGCCATACAAGAACAATGGGTTATAGGTATAGGTCGGTTTCTCTGCAACCGCCATGGAGGCGGCGTGAGCCAGTCGATTGCTGGGTCCAACGACAAAATTTTCAAAGGTATAGCGCGGGTTCAAAGTCGGATTGTGGATGTCAGCTTCGACTTCACTCTCATAAGCCTGTGCAGGCAATCTTGTACTGGGTGTATCTGTTTCGAGCGGTTTTTGCCAGATGCTAAAGCGTACTTCCACGGTCCGATTCATAATACCGGTCAGGATACGGGAAACTGTGCTGGCTAAACGACTATGCAGCCAGTCACGCGCATAAGCGTTTTGGACTCCAATAATGAAGCTACCATCCTCATATGATAAAAACTCAGCTCCGCGCACCCAGGTATCAAATGCAGACTTCGGCATTTCCATCTGCAACTGCCCCACGGCGGCTTGCCAGGCATGTTCAGCTTTCATGCTGGACTCTCCTAAGCAGGATAATATTGGTATAATACACATAGAGATAAATCACCCTACCGCAACTCACAGTAGGGAAAACAGCAAGAACAACTATGGACTTAGCTTATTCGCCCATCACAAATGGGATCGAAGGAACCCCCTGAAGTATTCAATTTTCACCGTTGCGCTTGTATTCTAGCAGATAACACCCTATCTCTACAATACTAAAACCCTACGCTAGTCTAAAAAAACCCAATACTTTAAGATTAGGGAATCTTAAATTTTGCAACGCTTTATTAAACTAAAGCCGCATAATTTGCATTACATATTAGAACCCCAATACCAGGGTAACCATCAAAGACAACCCCTATATATAGCCTGTTTTATACACTACCAATTCGTTGGTCGATATCTAGGGGATAGAAACCTTAAAAATTCTTCCTCCAAGAATCGCAATGATATTGTGTGTCGAGAGTCGCAAATTGGCGACTCACGAACAAAACAGGAATTTTTCCCATAACAATCCCTCCCTATAGCCTCTAAGGGTTGCTCATAGAGAGTGGAAAAAACATGTGTTTATACAATTCCTATCTGTTGTTAACGTTTTTCTATCGCAGCAACGATACACTAAACATACAATAATTTTCAAAGTAATCTTTGATTAAGTAAAAGAGGAGAAAAATGGCTAAGATTATTGGTATCGACCTTGGTACGACAAATAGTGTAGTGGCTGTAATGGAAGGTGGCGACTCAACCGTCATTCAGACTGCAGAAGGTTCGCGGTTGCTCCCATCCGTTGTAGCTTTTAATAAAAATGGCGAGCGCCTGGTGGGGCAGACAGCCAAACGCCAGGCCGTTGTAAACGCTGAGAATACGGTTTTTTCGATCAAGCGCTTCATTGGCCGGCATTTTGATGAGGTCACCACAGAGCAAAAAATGGTGCCTTTCCAGATCGTGCGCGGCCCCGCCGGGGATGCACGCGTGAAGATTCCAATTACGGGGCGCGAATACAGCCCGCAGGAGATCTCCGCCATGATCCTGGCGAAACTCAAAACGGATGCTGAAGCCTATTTAGGCGAGCCAGTTACCAAAGCCGTGATTACTGTGCCTGCTTATTTCAATGACAGCCAGCGCCAGGCGACCAAAGATGCCGGACGGATCGCCGGATTGGAAGTGCTGCGCATCATCAACGAGCCGACCGCAGCAGCCCTGGCGTACGGCCTGGACAAGCAGCAAAATGAAACCATCCTGGTATTTGACCTGGGCGGTGGAACTTTCGATGTCAGCGTCCTGGATGTAGGCGAAGGTGTGATCGAAGTGCGTGCCACGAATGGCGATACTCACCTGGGTGGCGATGACTGGGACGAGGCCATTGTTAGTTGGGTTGCCGATGATTTCAAAAAAGAACAAGGCATCGATATACGTCAGGATCGGCAGGCATTACAACGTCTGCGTGAAGCTGCTGAGAAAGCCAAGATTGAGCTTTCCAGCGTGATGGAGAGTGAAATCAACCTGCCTTACATCACCGCCGACGCCTCCGGGCCGAAACACTTGCAGATTAAACTCTCACGGGCAAAATTTGAACAGCTCACCGAGGACCTGGTCAAACGCCTGCGTGGGCCGTTCGAAGCAGCCTTGCGAGATGCGAACTTAAGCTCCAAAGATATTCATCAGGTTGTATTGGTTGGCGGGGCGACCCGTATGCCTATGGTCCAGGAGCTCGTGCGGTCCATCACGAAAAAAGAACCCCACAAAGGTGTGAATCCAGACGAAGTCGTGGCGATTGGCGCAGCTATTCAGGCAGGTGTGCTGGCGGGTGATGTCAAAGATGTGCTCCTGCTGGATGTAACCCCACTTTCCCTGGGCCTCGAGACCCTGGGGGGTGTGATGACCACCTTGATTGAGCGCAACACGACCATCCCGGTAAAGAAGGCGGAGGTATTCTCCACCGCTGAAGACAACCAGACTGCAGTGGATGTGCATGTGCTGCAAGGCGAGCGCCCTATGGCTGGCGACAATATGAGTTTAGGTCGTTTCCGACTGGAAGGCCTCCCGCCTGCGCCGCGTGGTGTTCCCCAGGTAGAAGTCACCTTCGATATTGACGCCAATGGCATCCTGAACGTGACTGCTCGCGATAAAGCAACCGGCAAAGAACAAAAGGTAACCATTACCGCTTCGACCAACCTGCACAAGGAAGAAATCGATCGTATGGTCCGCCAGGCTCGCGAACACGAATCCGAAGACCGCCAGCGGCGCGAGCTGGTAGAGGCGCGCAATAATGCCGACAGCCTGGCTTACCAAACGGAGAAAACCCTGCGCGATCTTGGAGACAAGGTCCCAAGTCAAGAGCAGCAGAACATCCAGGATAAGGTAAACCAGCTACGCGAAGCCGCCCAGAGTGATGATTTGCCCCGTATCCGCCGCCTCAGCGAGGAGCTGCAGAATGCTTTCCACGCCATCAGCCAGCAGATGTATGCACAACAACCGGCAACCGCTGGTCCCGGCCCGGCCCCCAGCAGCGACCCTGGCCAGAGCCCCAGAAACGATGACGGCGACGTAATAGACGGTGAATACCGCGAAGCATAAAAACAATAAACACCTGACTTAAAGCCCGTCCCGAGTATCACTTTCGGGACGGGCTTTTTTTATTGGAGTCGATCGCCAGGGTTCTCGGTCATCCAGCCAAGGGTCAAATTCATTGTATAATGGACTGGTTCAGAGACTGAAATAAATCCCGAGAAAACCAAGTGAATTATGGAAACGCGTAAATCACCTACTGTGACTTTCTTCTTGCCAACCGCGATCATTCTGATCGTGATCGGCTGGGGAGGGCTGCTGGCAACCTTGAACTTTATGGAACCCAGCGGCGGCACGCGCTGGATATTTTTCTTTACCACCGTGCTGGCCCTTACCGGCACGCTCCTACCATTCGTCGCCTTCCTGAACCGACGCTTCCCCTCCCAGCCACCGGCGACGTCGATGGTCATCTTGCGCCAGTCACTATGGAGTGGGGTTTACGTAGCCACCCTGGCCTGGCTGATGATCGGGGGTGTGTTAAATCCTGCCATCGCTGCCTTGCTGGCGATCGGTCTGGTGCTGATCGAATGGATGCTGCGTCTGCGCGAACGTAGCCAGTGGCGTCCTTAGGCTGATGGCTTTCTAAGTAGAAACTACATCTTGGCAATGAAACCTGCATGAATGATCTGCGATCCCTGCCCTCCGTTGACCAAATCATCCAATCCGAGTCTGGGCTAGCCTGGGTTGTAGCTTATGGGCGTCCATTGGTGTTGGAGGCTATCCGGCAGTCCCTGGACGCAGTCCGAGCTGGTTTTCAACAGGGGACAGTGTTACCCGATCGGACGTACTTACTGTACAGCATTGAACAGCAACTGGAGATGTGGGGAACTCCCACTCTACTGCCAGTTATCAACACTACTGGGGTCATCCTACACACAAACCTGGGTCGCGCTCCACTAAGTTCCGCAGCAATCCAGGCTTGTATCGATGTGGCGAGCAGTTATTCCAACCTGGAATATGATCTGGAGCAGGGCAAACGCGGCTCCCGCCTGCTGCATGCAGAAACCCTCCTCAAGCATCTCACCGGGGCAGAAGCAGCCCTGGTAGTGAACAACAACGCCGCAGCTGTCTTGCTGGCGCTATCCGCGCTGGCTCGCCGGCGCGGGGTGGTGATCGCCCGTACCCAGCTAGTTGAGATCGGTGGTGGTTTCCGTGTGCCAGATGTAATGAAGCAGTCCGGCGCGCGTTTAATCGAAGTCGGAACCACCAACCGAGTGCATCTATCGGATTACGAGGCTGCACTGGAAGAGGCGCCTGCCCTCGTGCTACACGCCCATCGCTCAAACTTCAAGCTGATTGGCTTTACCAGCGAACCCGATTTAGCAGAAATTGCCGGCCTATGCCACGCAGCGAATCTACCATTGATCGACGACCTTGGATCTGGCAGCCTGCTCGATACAGCTCGCTTCGGGCTGGTCCATGAGCCGACTGTCCAAGAATCTTTGGCTGCCGGTGCAGACCTGGTGTGTTTCTCAGGTGACAAGCTCCTGGGTGGGCCGCAAGCTGGCATTATCATCGGGCGTGCCGAGCTTCTTAACCGTCTAAAAAAACATCCCCTGGCACGTGCGATTCGGGCGGATAAGCTGTGTCTGGCAGCTCTAAATGCCACGCTGATGCATTATCTAAAAGACGAAGCTGAACGAGATATCCCCATCTGGCGTATGATCTCCGCCACCCCGGATACAATGAAAGAGCGGGCTGAGACCTGGGCTAACCACCTGAGACGGGGTGAAGTGGTGCCGGCTCAATCCACAATCGGCGGCGGCAGCCTGCCAGGAGAAACTGTTCCAACTTATGTCCTGCGCTTGAAGCTGCCCAGCCCCAATCGTTTCCTGGAGCGCCTGCGCCAGGCAGACCCACCAATCATCGCCCGGTTGGAGGACGATTTTGTCTTACTCGACCCGCGCACAGTCCTGCCTGAGCAAGAGCCTGTGCTGCTAAAAATTCTCTCCGCAATCATTACCCACCACACCCGGCGTGCCAGTTTAGCTTGAGCATCCCGGACCTCATTGATAAGGAACCTGCATGAAAAGCGACCTCAATCATCTCATGGAAATCAATAACCTGGATGCCCTATGGATCACCGGCAGTGGGCAGCACAATCCAGCTATGGTGTACCTGACTGGTGGCGGCCATTTCAGCAATGCCGATCTGTTTATCCGTCGCGGAGCTGATCCAGTGCTATTTTGTAATCCAATGGAACGCGACGAGGCCGCCAAGAGCGGCTATACGGTGCGGACCTTCGCTGACTACCGCCCTACAGAACTCCTGAAACAGGCTAACGGTGACCAGTTGCAGGCAACAATAGCCCGCTATAAGCTTATGTTTGCTGATCTGGGGCTTGAAGCCGGACGGCTTGGTGTGTATGGGCAAATGGATGCCGGGAACGCTTATGCTGTGGTGTCTGGCGTCGAGGCGGCTTTGCCAGGTTTGAAGTTTGCTGCCGATCTGCAAGGCAAAATTTTATTGGCAGCTATGGCGACTAAAGATGAGACAGAAGTAAATCGCATCCGCCGCATGGGGCAGATCACCACGCAAGTAGTAGGCGAAACTGCCGACTTCCTCAGCCACCATACGGTACGCGGGGAAGTGCTGGTCAAAAAAGACGGTACACCGCTCACCATTGGGGAAGTCAAAGGCCGGATCAATTTGCTGCTGGCAGAAGGCGGTGCAGAGAATCCTGAGGGCACGATCTTTGCGATCGGGCGCGATGCTGGTGTACCCCACAGCGCCGGCGCCCCCGATGATCTATTGCGACTGGGCCAGACAATCGTGTTTGATATCTTCCCCTGCGAAGCAGGTGGAGGCTATTATTACGATTTCACCCGCACCTGGTGCCTGGGGTATGCTCCCGATCCTGCCCTGGAGCTTTATGAAGATGTAAAGGCAGTGTACCAACAAATCATGACTGAGCTGCGTGTGGGGACTATCTGCAAGGAATACCAAGTGCGCACTTGCGAATTATTTGAAGAGCGCGGCCACGCCACTGTGCTCAGCAATCCTCAAACCCAGGTCGGTTACGTGCACAGCCTGGGTCATGGGCTGGGTCTTCACATCCACGAACGGCCTTTCTTTGGTCTGAATTCTGCCGACGATGACCTGCTCAACCCGGGTGTTATCGTCACCATTGAGCCCGGTTTATATTATCCAGAGCGTAGCCTGGGCGTGCGTCTGGAAGACACAGTCTGGGTACGTCCGGATGGCGGTATGGAAATCCTGGCGCCCTACCCGCTGGATTTAGTTATCCCGGTCGGGAAATGAACTTATTCTCAACACAGAGCAGGTGGATAAGATGAAAAGCAGCACCGTTTCAGCCGATCCCAGCGCTATACCAGCCAGCAATGCCCCGGCAGTGCGCATCCTGGCGATTGAATCCTCCTGTGATGAAACCGCTGCAGCGGTGGTCGAAAACGGGCGCAGCATATTATCCAGTATTGTCGCCTCCCAGGCCGACCTGCATGCCCGTTATGGAGGTGTCTTCCCAGAAGTCGCCTCTCGAATGCATATCCAGGCAATTTACCCTGTTATACAGCAGACATTACAAGATGCCTATCTGAGCCTGACCGACGTAGACGCAATCGCAGTTACGCGCGGTCCAGGTCTTCCCGGTTCGCTGGTAGTTGGTATGAATGTTGCCAAGGGACTGGCTTTATCCACCGGCCTACCCCTGATAGGCGTCAACCACCTGGAAGCGCATCTTTATTCAGCCTGGTTGTATAACGAACCACAGAGTAGCGCCAAGACTAACCAGGACCCACCAGCTTTACCAGAATTTCCTCTCCTGGCGCTGATCGTATCTGGCGGGCATACCGAGCTGGTGCTCATGCGCGACCATCTGACTTACCAATTCCTGGGCTCTACCCTGGACGACGCAGCCGGGGAGGCCTTTGACAAGGTCGCCCGATTGATTGGACTGGATTACCCTGGCGGACCAGCTATTCAAAAAGCTGCCGAGCGAGGTAATCCACGCGCCTTTTCATTCCCACGCGCCTGGCTGGATGATTCCTGGAATTTTTCGTTCAGTGGGTTAAAGACTGCCGTGCTGCGCGAGGTGCGTCGCCTGGAGCAGGTACGCACTGAATTGCCAGTGGCGGATCTGGCAGCCAGTTTTCAGGCAGCAGTGGTGGAGGTTCTGGTCAGTAAAACCTTGCGGGCTGCAGAAAATTTCGAGGCCAAAGAAATCCTGGTCGCCGGAGGCGTATCCGCTAATCGCGCTCTACGTCTGACTTTTCAAGAACAAGCACCCTGCCGGGTGCATATCCCCCCCATTGAGCTGTGCACCGACAACGCTGCCATGATCGCCGGTGTGGGTTATCATCGCTTCTTGCGCGGGCAGCGCGACGGGCTAGAGATGGACGTACTCCCCAACTGGCCGCTTTCTGAATTATAAGGATTTCCCCAGACTTTCGATCAATTTAGCCAACTGGTCTGCTAATTTCAAACGGTCGAAGTGATTTTCAACATACCGCCGCCCATTCGCGCCCAGGCGCCGGGCACGTTGTGGGTTTGCTGCCAGCTCAAGAACAACGGCTGCCAGTTGCGCCGGATCGCCCGGAGGGCAAAAAACGCCCGCTTCAGCCTGTTCTACCACCTGGCGCGCTACACCGTCAATCGCCATCAGCACCGGACGCCCGGCTGCCATGTAATCGAACACCTTGTTTGGATAAACCGTGGCATACAAAGGGATTGGCTTTAAGATGGCGAGGCACGCATCCGCGGCAGCTAGCGCTTGTGGCATTTGTGTTTTGGGAATGGATGGCACAAAGCGCAGATTAGGCAATTTCAATAAAGCGGCTCGTTCTTGAAGATTGGGCTTTTCCTTTCCGTCTCCTAACAGCACAAAACAAATCCCAGGATCGTCACGTAACAGATGGGCTGCTTCGAGCACGACGCCCAGATCGTTAGACATGCCATGCGCCCCGGCGTACAGCATGATGAATTGTTCCCCTAACTGGTGCTGCTGCCGGAATTCGTGACCATCTGCCAATGGATCAAACATGCGTGTGTCTGCACCATTCGGGACCAGCGCTACACGCTGGGCGCCATTGGCCTGCACATGCTCGATAAACCCAGGTGAGTTCACCATCATCTGGTCAGCGTTCCGATAAAGGAAACGTTCCAGCCACTCGGAAAGGCGAATGAGTAATGGGTTGCGCAGCACACCGACCTGTAGTGCAAAAGCAGGCCAGAGATCGCGCACTTCAAATAAAAACGGGACCCTCTTCAACCGGGCCAATAATAAAGCCGTTAACCCCTGGAAAATGGGTGGCGAAGTACCCCACACCAGATCGACCTGGTGGACATGCAACCCAGCCCAGAATGAAGACAGCATAAAACTTATAAAACCGATCATGCGGTGCACAAAACTGCGATGAATAGCACGTGTGGCGTAGGTGCGCAGGATAGTAATGCCATCTTCTGTGGTGGACGCTGTGCGAGACTGGTCGGTGACAGAACCAGTCAGATAGCTGACCGGGCTGGCAATCACGGTAACTCGGTGACCATGCGCCACAAGACCGCGCGCTAATTCATAATGGCGCGTGCCCCCCGGCTCGTCCAGAACTGCAAATGCCTGGTGAATTAGCAGAATATGCATGCGCGATTAGCTTTCCAAAACGGCATTTGACAAATTATCCGTTTTGATCTGGTGAACAAATTCCCAGCGGGTGACCAGGCGCAAAGGCAGCGCGCCCTGCACACGATAACGCACAGCCAGTGCAGGTTCTTTATAACCATAAGTAGGTGAGCGCCACCCCCAGTTTGGCTCAGCCACCCCATCGCCCAGCAGCAATACCCCTGCCCGTACCAGCTGCAACCTGTTATCTCCCGGCTGCATTTCTAATCCAACCCCACCCTGCAAAGTAAGCTCAACCCAACCAGAAGGAGCATGCAGCCGCAAGCGTGGAAGGCTCTCCTCAAGGATCTCCCAGGGCCAGTCTGGCAACAGCCAATGCAGCATGACAGTGCTTTCTCGCTTATCTGGGTGAGCAGACTGCTGTAAAACCTCATCTTCAACCTGCCAGCCTATGCCATCCCACTGCACCTTCCTGCGGTGAACAAGCCCCAGCTGCCGATAACCATCGTGCTGAGCCACCGCCCACAGCTTGCCATGTACTGGTTTAGGTTGGTAATCTAACACCTGCGCCTGCGCCCGATCCAGCCAGAGAAAGCGCCCGGCGCGGGTCATCTGCTCCTGATTCTCGATCATCAGGGTGTTGTGGACCGCCGTACGGTCCAGAGAGTTATCCCAGGGCGGTGGGGAATTATAGAGATAAGTCCCGGCGTCAGCGGCAATATTCCAGCCGCGCCACCACAGGTCCAGGTGCAATTGATCAGCATGCCCAGGACGGTCATGGAACTGGGCCGCTCGCAAATAAGCCCAGGTGGGTGCATCTGGCGGGCGCAATACCAGCAGGTTTGTGGAAGGAGAAACTTTTATAGCGGGTTCTGACAACCTAACTGAGGCAGGCACAAACCAGTGTAACATTTCATCCCAGGCGCCGGATAAGTAAGCTCGGTTTCCCAAAAAGGCTGCACTGGCAGCCTGAAGTACCGGTCGATAATCTACTTGACCACCGGGAGCTAGGGGAAAAAGATAAGCTCCGTCGTTGGGTCCCAGGTTCGGAACGAAACCCGTATCTTGAACCACCAAGGCCAACAGCCACTGTGTAGAGATAGCTAATTTATCCTGTGTCGCCGTGGGCAGCTTTTTGCCCTGCGAGGTAGCTAAAAGGTTTACCCACAAAGCCAATTGGAGCATCAGGCGGTGATAGTTTGTGCTGTTCTGCATGTAACTTCCATCAGCAGCAATTTGCGCCTGCAGGCCGTGATTGAACCACTTCCAGCCCAATTCTCGCCAGCGAGCAGCCTGAGGATGCTCTGGCAGCACAATCCCAGCGGTGTATAACCCGGCAGCTTCGGAGAGCAGGTGGTTATTGTTTTGCGCCCTGGCGTAGCTTAATGTCAGCGGGATGCGCGCGGCATGGCTGGCAACTAAACCAGACAGAAGTGCTTTTTCCTGTGGAGAAGGCTCCTGCACAGCATTGCACAGTCGTCCTGCCAGGCATAGGCTGATCAATCGCAGAGCTATCTCCTGGGCAGAGCTCCAGTTTGGCCCCAGGTTGGGCGGGTTGGCGTCATTAAATTGGCGTACATACTTCCAGAAAGCAATTGCATAGCGCGCATCACCAGTCAGGTAAGCTGCGCGCCCTAATTGGATCCCCCAACCGAGCCGTGCTGGCTCCCAGATCCACTTAATGTCCTCATATTCTTTAGTATCAAAATTGAATAGTAGCGCACCATAAGCTGTCCAATGCCGCACAGGTTCCGGGGGCGCCAGGCGCAATGCTACCGGCGGACCGCCAAATAAGCGCACCTGTCCAGAACAAATCTCATCGGCCAGACTGCAAAGCTCCTGGCGACCGTTTTCTCCCAGCAGAGCCAGTAGAGTATCCGCTTCAGGAAGCGGCAGCCGCTCCAGATTTAATGAGCTCTCGCTATTACGAGTATGTCCCCCCACCGGTGTACGCCAAAGCCAGTAACCGCTGCTTAAACCAGCTTGATAGATGGCATACTGCAGCACCTGACGCGGGCCTAGCTCGTCCAGGGTTTTGTAGATCAGTGATAGTTTACGCAGCGCAGAAAGCACAATTTTTCTGGCGTCTCACTCTGTCAGGTGGATCGTCTGGCCGGTGCGCAAGGCCTGCTGGGCAGCAAAGCTGGCTCTCGTCACACTAAACAGGTGGGCGTAAGGGATAGGCGGCGCTCCGCCGGTGCGCACCGCAGATTCAAAAGCCACCCATTCTGCCTGGTGACCTTTATCCTGGCGCATGCGGGAGGCATACTTCTGGCGGTGCCCGGCATGAACCAGCTCCAGAGTGCGATAATCATCCAAAACTCCCACCCGCCCGGAGCAGAACACCTCCACACGCTCCTTGGGGAAAACTTTATCGCCGTTTGCCAGATAAGTGATCGTACCCAGCGATCCATCCGGAAAGGTCAGCGTGATGACCAGATTATCCTCGCAGTAGCGACCCCCGTCAGGTAAAGCCACCGCGCTTACCACAGATGGAGCCTGCCCAACCAGGAAAGTGAGGAAGTCAATAAAATGGCAGCCTTCGCCAATAATCCGCCCGCCGCCCTGCTGAGGGTCGTGTACCCAGTGAGTGAGTGGGATATAGCCAGCATTGACCCGGTAATGTGCAGCCAGCGGCTCATTGCGCCCGGCCAGAAAGTCCTTGAGCTTCACTGCCAGTGGGGCAAAGCGCCGGTTGAAGCCAACCATCAACAACGAGCGGTCATGGTTTTCCTCTAAGGTTTGGGCAATTTCTGCCAGCTCAGTTTCATTCAGCGCCAGAGGCTTTTCGCAAAAGACATTTTTCCCAGCATTTAGCGCAGCCTGCACTTGACGAACATGCAAATGATGGCGCGTCAGTATGGCAACCGTATTAACTTGGGGATCATTCAGCACTGCCGATTCATCACTGACCGCGCTCCCGAAGCCAAAGCGTTGGGCAGCATGCTGGGCTGTAGCTCCAGAGGCAGAAGCAATCACGAGTCGCTGAATGTTTGGGATCTTTTGAACCGCCGGTAAAAGTACAGCCGTGGCAAAATTGCCTGCCCCCAACACACCAAGCTTGATCTGCGATTCACCAGCCCCGTGATCAGGTTCTGCCGGGACCAATGCTTCCCGTAAACCTGAAATATGCGCAAGGCTGCCCGCACCTTCTCCAGCTGGGTAACGCAACAACACTCCCAAAAATGGCTCCTGCAGTCTGCCTGTGATCAGCGCATAAGCCTGTGGCGCCTGGTCCACATCAAATCGATGGGAGATCAGCAAATTGACCGGGACTTTGCCAGCCGCCAGCAAGCCCACAAAAGCTTCCAAATTACGCCCTTCCGTCCAGCGCACATAACCAATCGGATAATCCTGTCCGCCCTCTTCATACTGCGGATCATAGCGCCCTGGACCATATGAACGCGAATTCAGAAAAGTCAGTTCTTTTTCATAATACACTTTGCGCGGCAGATTCAATCCCACTGCCCCTACCGCTACCACGCGCGCCCGATCACGCGCGATCGCCCCTGCCAGCTCGACCGGATCAGACGTGCTGCTGTCCGCACAGATCAGAACTGCATCGCAGCCGCGTCCCTGGGTAAAACTGGCTGCAGCGTCTTCTGCCCCATCTCGTAGCACAGAGTGAGCCCCTATCGCATTTGCCAAAGCCACCCGCGATGGATCCAGGTCAACGCCAAGTACCTGACAGCCTGCCGCCTGAGCTATCGCTACAGCTAATAAACCCAGCAAACCCAAACCAACCACTGCCACGCGCTCGCCCAACTGAACCTGGCTCAGGCGAAAACCATGCAATGCAATTGCGCCCAGCGTGGTGAATGCCGCCGCCTCAAAATCCACTTCGTCAGGTAAGGGGGTAACCAGAATTTTTGGTACCGCCACTACCTCGGCGTGCACGGCATAGCCACCCCCGGCGCACGCCACGCGCTGTCCGACCAAGAGGCCGCTCACTCCTTCACCCAAAGCCAGGATGGTCCCCGCAGAGGAATATCCCAAGGCCATAGGCTGGTCCAGGCGATTGAATGAAGCCTCTAGAGTGCTGAGCACGCCTTCGCGGCGGGCTTTATCGATCACCTGGCGAGCCAGATCGGGTCGTGAGCGGACCTTACCAAGCAGGGATTTCTCAGCAAAGGCGACTACCATGCGTTCGGTACCGGCAGACACGAGGGAGGTCGCGTTACGCACCAACACTTCGCCGGGTTGTGGTGTAGGCGCTGGCACATCGGCAATAACAGCTTCACCGGTGCGGAGATTTTGTAGGAGTTGTTTCATGCTGGCGATTATAGCGCGGAATGAGGCCCAGGTGATATAATAACCGCGCTTTTGTCAGACAACCCGCCTAACCATCCCAGGAGTGAACCTTGGCTGATCCTCGTGTTGAAAAATATGCTCAAATTTTAGTGGACTACTCCACCAAAGTTAAACCCGGCGACCTGGTTGCTATCCACACCAGCACTGCTGCCGAGGAACTGGTACAGGTCATGATTGGTCTGATCCTGGAACGTGTTGCATTCCCGCACGTGATCCTGGATGTGGCAAATCAAGAAGAACTGTATTACACCCATGCCACCGACGAGCTGTTGGATTTTGTTCCACGTTTTCATAAAATGGCGTTTGAAGAGTTCGATGTGCTCTTCAAGATTCGCTGCGAAACCAATACTCGCGCTCTGAGCCAGGTTGACCCAGCCCGCCAAAGTCGGCGACAAAAGGCTCTCTCTCCATTATTGGTCGCCCAGATGCGTCGTGGCGCAGATAATTCACTGCGCTGGATGTCCACCCACTTCCCCAACCAGGCTTATGCCATGGAAGCCGAAATGGGGCTGGAGCAATATAAGAATTTCTTCTACCGCGCCTGCCATGCCGATGAAGGCACTTCTGATCCGGTTGCTCATTGGCAGGGGATTGAACGCCAGCAGCAGCGTCTGATTGACTTTATCCAGGGACATGACCAGGTGCGCGTGCTGGGGCCAAATGCCGATCTAACCCTTTCCATCAAGGGGCGCACATTCATGAACGCCTGCGGCACGAATAATCTACCGGATGGTGAGATCTATACCGGACCCGTAGAAAACTCAGCCAATGGCTGGGTGCGCTTCACCTACCCGGCGATCCACCAGGGCCGGGCTGTGGAGGGGATTGAGCTGACCTTTGAGGAAGGCAAGGTTGTCCAGGCTACCGCCAAAGCTAACCAGGATTTCCTGCTGCGTATGTTAGATAGCGATCCTGGCGCCCGCTATCTGGGTGAATTTGCGATTGGTACCAATTACGAAATCGACCGTTTCACCCGCAGCATCCTGTTCGACGAAAAGATCGGCGGCAGCTTCCACATGGCGGTGGGCGCCGGCTACCCCGAGACAGGCAGCGTCAATAAGAGTGTGATCCACTGGGATATGATCTGCGACATGCGCCAGGACTCAGAGATCCAGCTGGACAGCGATGTGATCTACCGCAACGGACAGTTCACTATCTGATTCAAGACCACGAAATAACCAAAGTCCGGCAAATCAACTTGCCGGACTTTTTTATTGATAGCTGGACAAGTTATTTTTCAGCGCGCCAATCTGCTAAAGCCTGGCTTATAAAATCAGTTTTTTGTAATGTGTATTGGAACCGTTGTTGGCGATAACGTACAGCCAGATCCTCTTTCAAAGCCTGATATGCTTCCGACAGGGTGGGGTCTCCGCGCAAGGCATCCCGGAAGTCAATATGATCGGCATAGGTAGGGCTACCAAACTCCACGATATGCAGGTGATGAGAGCGCGGGTGGCCCTTACGAAAAAACAGCCGGTCTGGTTGGTCTGGATGATCTACAACTTCATACCCTAATTCCCGTAAAGGCGCAATACAAGCAACAGAATCCGTCATTCTTGGCACGGCGATAAGAATATCCAGGATGGGCTTGGCGCTCAAACCTGGCACGGCAGTGCTGCCAATATGCTGGATCTCGACTGCCAATTCGCCCAGATGAGCGGCAATTTTGGCCTGCTCATCGGCAAATTCTTCCGCCCATCGAGGCTGGTAAGGCGATAAGTGAACCTCTTCATGAATGAGATCCCAGATAGCTTGGGCGGCTTGAGAAACATCCAGGCAGGTAGTATCCACCATCAAACCCAGGTCTCCAAGGCGAGCGTTGGTTTCTAAAATATCAGTCAATTGGTGAGCTCGGGCAATCTCCCACTCTTGGCGAACACCGGGAGAGGTTCGGCCGCGGATGCGCTGCTCCAGCAAATCCAGCCCACAGGTCAGGCGATAGGCTAAAATGCGCGGTTCAAGTTCAGCCAGCCTCTTGCGTAACTCGGCCAATTGAGCGGGCGTCTCAAAGATATAATTGATGATCACGTGTGGGTAACCCTTTTTCTGATAGTGGTCGACGAGTAAATGTAGAGTATCGAAGAGATCACTCAGGCGCTGTGCATCATATATCGCAAAGGGACGCACCGCGCCAATGTAATCCCCATCCAGCATCACAGCCCGGTTAAAAAGGTCCAGCAGCGCCCAGGCTGTCTCGGTTTTGCCTATCCCCAAAGGACCATTGATAATCACGATCATCTTGTCACCTCTGGCCTATTCCTGCGCCAATCCGTCTACCAGGATGTGGTTTTGGATCTCCCACATCTGGCGATAAAGACCGTTTTGCACCATTAATTCGGCGTGGGTACCGCGCTCCACCACGCTGCCCTCCGACAACACCAGAATCTCATCCAAGGCATCCAACCCAATTAGGCGGTGTGTGATCCAGATGGTCATGCGCCCTTCCATAAGCTTGAATATTTCATTTAGAAGCTGTTGTTCTGTCAGGGTGTCAAGATTGGCGGTCGGCTCATCCAGGATGAGCAAGGGGGCGTCACGCAGTAAGGCGCGCGCGACGGCCAGGCGTTGGCGCTCACCGGCACTCAGGCGTTGGGCCTGCTCCCCAAGCCAGGTATTAAATCCCTCTGGCAGTGATTCGATCAAATCATAGATTTGAGCCTGCCGGCATACATTCTCGAGTTGTTCCTCGCTGGCCTGAGGATTGGCAATCAGCAGGTTCTCGCGCACCGAGGCATTGAACAGATAGGTGTTCTGGGAAACTAACCCGATCCGCGAGCGCAGATCCGACTGGCGCAGGTGGCGCACATCCACCCCTCCATAACATAACTCTCCTTTACTGAATTCCCAAAAGCGCAGTAATAAACCCACCACAGTAGATTTTCCCGCCCCACTGGGGCCAACCAGGGCAACCTTCTTGCCAGGCGTTAGCTTAAAATCCAGATTGTGCAGTTCAAAGCCATCTTCTTCCAGAGCATCTAAGCGAGCCGGATAGGTAAAGCCCAATCGCCTAGCTGCCAGACTGTGCTGCTCCGGCAAGGCCACTGGTGTTTCTGGATCAGCAACTTGCGGATCTGCATCCACGATGCTGAACAAGCGTTTCCCGGCCTGCAGGCAACTCTCCAATTGCATGGCTGCAGCCGGTAAGGATTGCACCGCTTCAAAACTGGTCAGCGCTGCCAGGGCTACTACAGATAAATATACACCAGGGAAAACTCCATCATTCACCAATGGGATTGTCAGGCGCAACACCCACCATAATCCGATATTTGAAAATAAAACGATCAGCCCTGATTGCAGTCCAGTCAGCAGCGCCATGTGCTGCTGAGCAGCAGCCAGCTCCCTATTAAGCTGGCGCAGGGATTCAACCTGAGACCGGGCTCGACGAAAGGCCAATAAATCAGGCAGACCTTGCAGGCTATCTACCACCATGGTGTTTAATTTGGCGCGCAGATGTACCAGGACGAAGCCTGGCTTGCGGCTGAGGGCGCGCACCAACCACGGCACACCCAGGCCGCAAATCACCAGCAAGAACAATAAAACAGCCGCCAGACTTCCTGCAAAACCTGCTAAATACGCGGCCGACGCCAGCCCAATCAACACCGCTACCAGTGGTGGAGCCAGCGCCCGTACATAAAAATTTTCCAGGACTTCGATATCCCCGGTAAGACGGGTGAACAAATCACCGCTACGATAGCGTTGCAAGCGCGCCGGGGCCAGGGGTTCCAAAGCCCGGAAAAACGAAACCCGCAAATCGGCTAATATTTGGAAGGTGACGTTGTGTGAGACCAGACGTTCCAGGTAGCGGAATAAGCCGCGCGAGATACCAAAGAAGCGCACACCCACAATCGCTACCTGCAGTACAGCAATGGATGGATGCAGGGCCGCGCTGGCGATAATGTATGCTGAAGCGCTCATTAAACCGATACTGCTGCCGATGGTCGCAAAACCCAGCAACACCGATAGCGCAACCCATCTCCAGTGCGGGATGACCAGCTTCAACAAGCGCATGAACACCGTCTTATTGGGCAGCGGGTCACAAGAAGATCGGGGTAATAAGGGAGAAGAAGCTGATGGCTCGACTGTGGCGATCTCATCTAACTTTTTCAAAGGTTGCGCAGTGGTCGGCAAAATCGCTGGCTCGTCCTTATATACGCCTGATAACCGATTGTATAAACCGCCCTGCCGGATTAAATCAGCATGCGTGCCCTGTTCAACCACCCTTCCCTGGTCCAGCACCACAATCCGGTCCGCACGCCTTACCGTAGATAGGCGGTGGGCAACAATCAATGCCCTGCGCCCCTGGAGCAAGTGGGTGAGAGAATCTTGTAATGCAGCCTCAGTGGCTGGATCGAGATTGGCGGTCGGCTCATCCAAAATCAGCAGTGGGGCGTCCTGTAAAAAGGCGCGCGCCAGGGCAATGCGTTGCGCCTGCCCACCGCTCAGGGTGACGCCCTGCTCACCAATCAGGGTATCATAACCCTGCGGAAAACGATTGATAAATTCATCGGCATGCGCAAGACGCGCCGCAGCAATCACTTCGATCCGATTTGCCCCAGGACGTCCCAATTGGATATTCTCAGCTATACTGCCGTAAAACAGGTACGGTTTTTGAGGCACCCAGGCGATACCTGCGCGCCAGCTATCCAAAACAATCTCATCCAAAGGTTGCTTGGCGATCCAAATTCGACCTGTTTGAGGTTGTGCAAATCCAAGCAGCAGCTGGATCAACGTGCTCTTCCCGGCGCCGCTTGGACCTACCAGAGCAACAGTCTCGCCAGGGTACAGCTCCAGGCTCACTCCATTAAGGGCTGGCCTCTGGTCAGGATAACTATAGTGAATATTATCCAGCCGGATAGATGCAGAATGGTCGGGACGTTTGGGGTCTGATTGAGCGAGAGCAGTTGGCTGTGGAGTATCTAACACAGCAAAAATTCGCTGCGCGGCGGCGACTCCCGCCATGCCGGCATGAAAGCGTGTTCCAAGCATGCGCAATGGTAAATAAAACTCCGGAGCCAGGAGTAGAACAAAAAAGGCTTCTTCGAAAGTCAACCAGCCATATAACAGGCGCAGGCCAATTTGTACTGCCACCACCGCGGTGCTGAGGGTGGCAACCAGCTCCAAAGCCAGAGCAGACAGAAATGTCACTCTTAAGACACTTAAGGTTGTGCGCCGAAAATTATCACTGACCTGTGCAATTACACCTACCTGCGCCCGGCTGCGGCCCAGGGCTTTCAGGGTTTCCAGACCTTGCAGCACATCCAGAAAATAAGCGCTCATCCGGCTAAGCGATTTCCATTGCCGGCGGTAAAGCGCCTGGGCCAGACTGCCAATCAATCCCATAAATACTGGGATCAACGGGGCAGTTAAAAGTAAAACAACACCCGATAATGGATCAAGCGGAAAAACCAAAACCAGGAAAGTTAAAGGAACCAGCGCTGCCAGCACCAACTGAGGCAGGTATTGGCTGAAATAAGCATCCAGCGCTTCAACGCCCTCGACCACAGTCTGGGTTAATTCACCCGTGCGTTCTTCGTGAGCGAAGATTGGCCCTAACCCTAACAGATGTTCAAATAGCTGCTGGCGCAAGCTGGTCTTCACCCGCACTGCGATAGCATTGGTGGAAATCTCGCTCAGCCAGGCTAACCCGGCTCGCCCTAGAATAATTACCAACAGCCAGCGCAATCCGATTTCAACCTGGACCAACAGCTGACCATCCAGGAAAACCTGGCGAACCACGCGACTGACCACCTGCGCTTGCAGCACGGTCAGCACGCCCGCGCCAAGACCCAGGATAATGGTCAACCCCAAGAAAAATCGGCTCTGGCGCGCCAGCGTCAACAATCGTTGATCCAGATTCATTGTGGTTATTTCAAAAAAACAGGTGGGGCTAATATATCTAAAAACTGCCCCACCTGTCTGCCCATAAACTAGCTGATCTCGTTAGTAAGTCAGCCCCTCCGGTTTAGTCTCAATTCGTTTGCGAAATACCCAATAACTCCAGCCCTGGTAAGCCAACACGATGGGAACAAAGATGAGCGCCACGATAGACATCACCTTGAGCGTATAAGGGCTCGAGGAGGCATTGTAAATCGTCAGACTCCAGTCCGCGTTCAACGAAGAAATCATCACCCGCGGGAACATGATCATAAACGCGGTAATGAGCGTAGTGGTTATCGTGACTGCCATCATGATAAACGCCCAGCCTTCACGTCCCTTGCGCAGGAAGTATCCTACCAGCAAAATAGCAGCCAATCCGGTAACGCGAACCGCGCCAGGATTTACACCCAAAGAACTTAAGATATCCGTGGCATAGTATGTTGTTGTCATAAGCGCCAGCATTACCACCAGGGTGGGCAGCCAGAGCTTACGCGCCAGAGCAGAGGCTTTTTCTCGCAGCTCGCCGGTGGTTTTCAGGCTCAAGAAGATTGCCCCATACAGTACACAACCTATGACCAGCGTGAGACCTGCCAGCAATGCATACGGATTCAGCAGATCAAAGAATGTGCCGGCATATTGCATATTCTGATCGATGGGCACACCACGCGCCAGGTTACCAAAGGCTACCCCTAACAGTAGGGCTGGCAACAGGCTACCCAAGAAGATCGACCAGTCCCAGAAATTGCGCCAGCGTGGATTTTCATCCTTACTGCGAAATTCGAAGGCCACCCCACGCAAGATGAGCGCCAGCAGCAGCAGAAACAATGCCACGTAAAACCCGCTAAACATGGTTGCATACCAGTGTGGGAAAGCGGCAAAAGTCGCCCCACCTGCGGTCAGCAACCAGACTTCATTGCCATCCCAATGCGGGCCGATGGTATTGATAATTGTACGCCGCTTCAGGTCAACCATCTGCGGATCCTTATCCTTTGATAGCACCGGCACCAGCATGCCGACACCAAAATCAAAGCCCTCCAGGACAAAAAAACCAATATATAAAACTGCAACCAGCATAAACCAGATGATGTTGAGATCCATGCGTCGCCTCCGTTCCTGCTAATCCTGCGCCCCAACCAGAGAGGGCATCTGATCATCCGGCAGACTGGGCACTACCGTACCCGTTGATCCGGCTTTGGCGTATTTGCCCAGCAAATAAATGGTAGCCACCATCAAGGCTCCATACAGCGCGGTAAAGCCGATCAAACTTAACAGCGCCTGCCCACTGCTGACGACAGGAGAAATTCCATCTTCAATCTTCATCAGACCATACACCACCCAGGGATCGCGTCCCATCTCTGTCATGATCCAGCCTGAGGCGTTCGCAATATAGGGCAGCGCAATTGCTATAATAAACAAGCGTAGAACCTTAGGGTTCGTTTCAAACATATCACCCATCGCCATGAACAGGGCATAGAGAGCCAACGCGACCATGGCCATCCCTGCCCCAACCATAAAGCGGAAGGTCCAGTAGATCACTGCTACCGGCGGAATATAATTACCAGGGCCATAGGTTTGTTGAAATTCTTCCTGAAGATCATAAATACCGTGCACCTCGCCAGTAAGCTGGTTATATGCCAACAGGCTTAACACGCCCGGCAATCGGATCGAGAATATTTCTCTGGTTTGGGACAGGTCGCCTATAGTCAACAAAGAAAAAGAGGCCGGGTTTTCGGTTTCCCATAAGGCTTCCGCTGCAGCCATTTTCATGGGCTGCGTCTCTACCATATGCTGAGTCTGGGTGTGTCCATTAAGCGACACCATTACAATCGAGATCATGCCCACAATCGCTGCAATCTGGAATGACTTGCGGTATAGAGGCAGATCATGTTTATGGATCAGGTGATAGGCGCTGATGCCCATCACAAAAAATGCCCCAGTGGTAAAGCCTGCCAGGATCGTATGCGGGACCTGTACACCCACGCTTGGGTTCAACAACAAGGCGAAAAAGTCATTCATCTCTGCCCGGCCATTACGCAGCACATAACCAACAGGCTCTTGCATAAACGAATTGGCGATCAAAATCCACAAGGCGGAGAGGTTAGAACCAATAGCCACAAGCCACATGACGACCGCGTGCAAGCCCTTGGAGAGTTTATCCCAACCGAAAATCCAGACCCCTAAAAGGGTCGATTCCAGGAAAAAGGCCATCAATGCTTCAATTGCTAATGGCGCTCCAAAAATATCTCCCACAAAGCGTGAGTATTCCGACCAATTCATGCCAAACTGGAATTCCTGGACAATGCCCGTGACCACCCCCATGGCGAAGTTGATCAAAAAGAGCTTGCCCCAAAATTTGGTCATACGCTTGTACATATCTTGACCGGTGCGCACATACAATGTTTCCATAATCGCAACCAGCACCGACAAGCCCAGCGTCAGCGGCACAAAGAAATAATGATAGACAGTTGTTACTCCAAATTGAAGTCGAGCGAGAAGAATTGGATCCATATTTATGCTCCTCGATCCTTTACAGATTTTATTTTAGCCTTCAGCCATGCCCACCCGGTTGGCTGTCACTCAAATCACAAATTAACGGTTGTTCAAAATTGGATTTGCTTAGCAAATGGGTCAAATACCTTCCTTTCAACTTATATTCATGAGGAAGTTGCGATTTGCATCCCGGTCGGTGATATAGAATTACCTGGCTGCGTTACAATCTGCCAGGCTTCTTCAGCCAACTGGTCCAGGTGGACACTGTCCAGTTCGCGAGTGATCAGACACTGCAAGCGCGTCCAATGTGAGCGCACCGGACATGCAGTATTCAAGGGACAATCCTGTGGTTTTTCAATGCATTCGGAAATAAGTAACGGACCATCAATCGCTTCCCAGATATGACGTAAGTTGACATGACGCGCCGGGCGTCCCATCTGGACTCCGCCATTTGGTCCTGGGTAGGTCTGGATTAACTCTGCCTTGGATAAATCAGCAATAATACGCTGTAAAAAGGCATGCGGAATCTGCATTTCATCCTGGATAGCCTGAGTCGAAAGCCGCGTCCCAAAGGTACGCTTCGCCAGGCAAAGCATGACCCGTACTGCATAATCAGTTCTCCGATTAATCCGAAACACCTTGCACTCTCCGTCTAGTGCTGGAAATTATCCAACAAAATGATTAATGCTTACAAAAATAGTAAGCAATTTGAGTATGCGGGTCAAGCGGCGAAGATCATAGCACCTGTGTAACAAATGTCACAATCTGAATAGTATCACATTTATAGATGCCCCCTCAAGGGATTAAACAAGTCAGGCTGTTCAGTTTAAGATTAACTGCACAGCCTGAAAGTGGTCCAGTAAAAAGGCTACTTTCGCCAATATCCGCCTAACACCATACGCAATATTCCAGAGGTGATAAATGCTTCCGGGTCAACACGTTGGGCAATCTTGTGTACAGCTGGCACATCACGCCGGCGCACATCGCACAATAAAACATCTACCACGCCATCTTTTCCCTTACCAGGCAATTCGGTTACGCCAAAGCCGGACCCGCGCAATTCTTTGGCAAGCTCCTGCCCGCGGCGTGGGCTGATAATACTCAAGTGAGTATTCCCAATACCCAATCGACCTTCCACAGCCATCCCCACCACCAAGCCGGTAGCGAAGCCGGCAGCATAACCCACGATTTTTACCCAATTCCCCAGGTCACTCATGATTGCGCGCAAAGCCGTGACAAATACTACTGACTGGAAGAGAGCAAACAACCAGGCCAGCAGCTTGCGCCCACGCATAACCATCATCAAGCGCATGGTATACAGGGAAACATCCACCACCCGCAAGGCAAAAATCGAAAGAGCCGGAACGACCATCTCAAGCATATCTAATTCCATCAGGCGCGCCAGAAGCCACGACGCACCGGGCGCACATCCTCTGCTGTGATGAAAGCCTCGCCATCGACCTCATTGATAATCGCACGCACCCGATCCACATTCTTGCGCAGTACGCTGCAGTTAAGCAGAGTTACCATACCATCTTTACCACGCCCAGCCAGCTCTGTCACCGCGTAGCCATCCTCGCGCAGACGGTCTGCTATGGCAGCACCGCGCCGCGAGCTGATAATCGACAAATGTGTATGTCCGATAGCCAGCCATTCCTCGATCAGCATACCAATGACATTGCCTGTGGCAAACCCAGCCGCATACCCAACAACATTGAGCACATTGTCCAGGTCGCTCAATACAGAGCTGATCGCCATGACAAAAATTGCCGCCTGGAAGAAGCCCAGGATCCAGGCAATTGCCTTACGGCCGCGCATGACCACCAGCACCCGCAGTGTATCCAGGGTCATATCGCTGACGCGCAAGAAGAAGATCGTCAGGGCAGTGATCCAGGCTTCAGGAGTAAGTAATACTTCCATAATTCACTTACCTCAATCTGCCGGTTGTGTTTTCGGTAGCTCGTACACATTACGCTTTTGCAGAGCAGGTAAATACATGCATTCGGTGTATTCTTTGACCATGCGGCGCATGCTAAATCGCGGGCTCAGCGTAGAGATCGATTCTTTGACACGCCCAAGCCAATCTCCCGGCAGCCCATCGGAACTACGAATCCTGTAGAACAGCGGGATAATTTCTTCCTCAAGGATCGTGTATAGGCTTTCAGCATCTTCCTGGTCCTGCAGAGCGGAATCCGAATATTCCATATCCTTGCCAATTGCCCAACCATTCTTGCCATTATAGCCTTCTCGCCACCAACCATCCATCACCGAGAAGTTCAAGACACCATTTAATGCCGCTTTTTGTCCCGAGGTGCCGCTGGCTTCATTTGGCCGGCGCGGCGTATTCAACCACACATCCACTCCCTGGATTAAATAACGGGCCAGGTTCATATCATAGTCTTCCAAGAACACCAGACGCCCACCGCTTTCCGAACGCTTCACTGCCCGGTAAACTTCCTGGATCAGCATCTTGCCACCTTCATGATCAGGATGAGACTTTCCGGCAAAGATGATCTGTACAGGCTTTTCCTGATTATTAATCAGCTTGAGCAATCGTTCTGTGTCTGTGAGCACCAGGTTAGCCCGCTTATAAGGCGCAAAGCGGCGCGCGAAGCCAATGGTTAACACGTACGGGTCTATAAGTACTCCTCCGGCGACAACCTGGACCGGGTGCTTACCACCATTCAGCCACATCCGACGAGCCCGGTCACGCATGTGGGCTGCCAGCTTACGTTTCAGATGCCGCCGAATGCCCCACAACTCTTCATCGGGTATATTCTGAATCAATTCCCAGACTTGCGGATCGTCGATGCGTTCCATCCAATCGGGTCCCAAATATCGATCGTAGAGCAGCATCATACGACGCGCAATCCAGGTTCCAGTGTGGATGCCATTGGTCACATGCGAGATAGGTACTTCATCCACTTGCTTGTCTGGCCACAGGTAGTTCCACATCCGGCGCGCAACCTGCCCATGCAATTCAGACACTGCATTGCGTCCCTTGGAAAAACGTAGCGCCAGCACCGGCATGCTAAAAGTATCCCCCCATGAGACTGTATTACGAGCCAAATCAATAAACTGGTCCCGGGTAAGTTTCAATTGCGACCATACCCGCGCCAGATATTTATCGATCAACCATAGCGCAAATTCATCATTGCCCGCTGGTACAGGTGTATGAGTCGTAAAAACATTGGTTTCGCGCACAATCTCAGCAGCTTCATCAAAGGTATGATCAGCCTCCAGCAACTCACGGATGCGCTCCAGCACCATAAACGCGGCATGCCCTTCGTTCATATGCCACACATTTGGATTGTATCCCAACACTCGTAACGCCCGCACACCACCAATACCGAGCAAGATTTCTTGAGATATGCGCAAATCCAGGTTGCTACTATACAACCGGGAAGATAACGCCCGGTCAGCCGGGGTGTTTTGTTCAATATTCGTATCCAACAAATATAGCGGAACCCGTCCGACATGTACTTCCCATAAGCAAGCATACACATCCCGGTCTGGTAATTCCACGGAAATAGTTACCGGCTGCCCGTCCTCATCTAATACAGGCAAAACTGGCATCGTATCCAGTTGATGAGTGGTGTAACGGGCTTCCTGCCAACCATCTTCGGTGATGTATTGTGTGAAATAACCTTCCGTATAGAAAAAGCCCACTCCAACAAACGGCAAGCCTAAATCACTGGCCTCTTTGGTGTGGTCGCCTGAGAGCACACCCAGGCCGCCAGCATAGATGGGCAAGGTTTCATGCAAGCCAAATTCCATAGAGAGATAGGCGATCGGCCGGTTACGCAGCTCCGGATAGGTATGCATGAACCAGGTCTCGTCATTGCCCATGTACTGGTCGAAGGAGCGCAATGTCCGCTCATAATAATCCATGTAGTAGCGGTTATTGGTGACCGTATTCAAACGCATCCGATCCACTCGACGCAAAAACAAGACCGGATTGTGTTTGGTTTCTTCCCAGAGCTGATTATCAATACGGGAAAAAAGCCGCTGAGCCTCCGGGTGCCAGGTCCACCACAGGTTGTAGGCAAGCTCACCCAGCCGGCTGATACGCTGGGGTAAGCTAAATTGGTTAGGAGTATGTGTGCGGAATGTATCCATTGTTTATTGTTTCCTATATCTCCCCGATCACCAGGCACTCGTTATGATAGATACGGCATGCCCGGGCGAGTAATTTCTATTTAATTTCAGGAGTCTCAAACTCCAACCCATAATCTTACCACATGCTAAAAAGCAACTCGCGGCGCATGACTCTCCATAATACTTTGCGAGGGTCAGATTTGGGGACCAATCTTAGCGCTTACCAGGATCCAAATAGCACTGGCACGCCAAATTAATTAATGGCGAATAAACGGGAAATAGTAGACCGACACTGGGGTGGGCGTGGGCGCAACACGCCGCGTCGTAAATAATTGATAGGAGCGAGCCATACATGATGAAGGATTGTCGGCGGTCATAGCCTGGTTTGTAATGACCATCACCACACTGCTACAGCCAGAGGAGTTAATATCAGCTAAGGTAGCTGCACCACCGGACCCCACTACATCAACCAATGACTGCACTCGCAAACTGATCCCTGTATCGCAAACTACACTACCGCGTAAGGCCCCTCCAGCAGAAGTATTCCGTAAGGTTACATCGTAGGCGCCTGCGTTTTCGGGCAGCCGCACCCAGTTTAAAGCAAAATTATCCTGGACGTTCCCTGCGTAATAGCCGCCCACGCTACTGACTGTCCCATGTACAGAGGTGGGTCCGGCAGCGTTAACGTACTCAGGTCCTTCTTCCAGACAGTAAGGAGGTACATAGTCTCCCTGACATGGGCGGTTAAATTTCACCGCCACGGCATAATGATGGTAAACATCTGCTAACGATGTACCGCGTTGTACAAGCGCCTGATTCATAGCCCCCAGGTTGCTGGCGAGATTCTGGCTGGTCAGCTCCCAGAAGGCTTGCATGATATCCTCGCCCCCACCACGGATACCTGTTCCAAATGGCTCCAACAACCCCCGAAAAGTAATCCAATAAGGATATGGGGAATAGTTGTAATTACCCATACAGCTGTTGAAGGCGGGCCATAAATAATTGTAATTATCGTTGGCATCGTCGAAAGTTTCATCTTCTATCCAGGTGGCGCCACCCTCGATAAATACAGGATCGGGTAAATTTAGCCCGTTTAGCGCGCCCAAACCATACTGTATAGCATGGTTAAATTCATGAGCTATGGTCGCGGTGACAGCTGCTTGTGGTGTACCAGCGAAAATAGAATAATCCCGGTTGAGCACCATGCAGGATGCATACGCATCCCCTTCGTTCCAGGATGTGTTTGGGTTGTCGCCCACAAAACCAGCATAGTCACCATAGGAGGAGACAAAGCCGTATAAACCCAGGCTAAGCGTGGTGATGTGCACCGGGTAGCGTCTTCCAGGAGCAGGATTGAGCGTATACACAGGAGGCGCCGCCCAACCAAATTGATCTACCTGATTCTCCCAAACAGCCTCCAATGCATTAAGGTAATCATTTAGAGCGAGGCCCCCTGTGATGGACTCAAATTCCACATAGAAATGTTCAGCCATAACACTATTGGGCAAGTCTTCGTCCGAGTAAGAGCAAATACTACTTAACGTCGTCTGGACAGCTTCTGTCGTGGCAGCATTGGAGGGCATCTGTTGGATGGCATTGCGTAGCTGGAGCAAGGCTAACGTCCCATCCCACGGGACGTAACTACGATATTCTCCCGGCAGTTCTTCTGGATTGGATAACGCATAAGCCAGGTAAAGATAGGCTGTCTCTTGGCTGACCAGCCCCTGCTGGCGCGCCTGTTCAATTCTCTCTGGTGTGGAGAATCGGCTCCACTCCAGAGCATCCGCCAGGTTGTTCTGGGCACTTAATGTTTGAAAGATTGGAAAACTCAGACTGACCAGGAAGATGGTCGCAACAAATACCAGGCGCAAGCCTGACACCCACCTCATTCGATAACCCCTCTTACTTGCTAAAGTTTATATTTGCCTGCGCCGCATGATCATCAGTGAAGCCAGGATCAACACCAGGATAAGGCCAATCCCCATGGGCAAACACAAATAGCTAAGTGTTCCTCCGCCTCCTGATGGCAGCGGAGTAGGCGCTATAAACAATGTTGGCGTGGGCGTCGGCTCGGTAATCAACATCTGGTTGAGATTGGATAGATCTACTGTTGGGAACAAAGTCGCGGTTGGGAAATTTAACGTGGGGATTATGATAAAAGTTGGGCTGGGCCATCCACCGCCATCAGCCAGGGTCGAAAACGGGAAAAATAAGCCGCTTAACAACCCTGCTAATACCAACAGACCAACCAACAGTCCTCGTGCTGATCGCCGATTAATTACAGGGCTCGGTTTTGTAGATGAGGAAACGCGTTTTCGATCATTCACCGTGTGCCATCCTGATCACTTAATCCCCAGCAGCTTGGCGACGCGGTTCTGATCGAACTCAACCACGATCGTGCCGCGCACATTCAATGTAGGGGTTGTCTCATGCCCACCGGTCCATTCACGCACCTGGGCTGCCGCAGCCCGGTCATGCATAATATTGATCTCATCAAATGGGATTTGATGCTCACGTAGAAATGCTCGAGCTCGCCGGCAAGCTGGGCACCAGGGAGTGCAATATAAAACCACATCAGCAGCAGGTTCAGCTGGAGTTTGCGACTCCGGTTTTTTCTCGGCTGCAATGCGCGCAGCGTACTGAGCTGCATAATACGGCTCAAGTTTCTCCAATTCGGCGAACAACACCTCATTATCTGGCTGATGGTCGATATCGTGAACATCCACGTAGCGAATCATGCCTTGCTTATCAATGATGAAGAGCGCCCGTTCGCTCCTGCCATCCGAGCGTAGCACCCCGAAAGACTGCGCCACCTTGCCATGTGGATAGAAATCACTTAATAGCGGATACGATATACCCGTAAGGCTTTCTGCCCAGGCTTGCAAGCAAGGCACACTATCCACACTGAGACCCAGTACCTGGGTCCGGACCCCATCAAACCGGTCGAGCGCGACCTGGTAAGATGGGATCTGACCCGTTCATATGGGGGTCCAGGCCAGAGGAAAGAAGGCTAAAACAACATTGCGGATCCCACGATAATCACTTAAGCGTACCGGATGCCCCAGGTGGCTATCCAGGCAAAAATCTGGGGCGATTTCTCCAACCTGTAATGCCATAAAGAACTCCTTCAAAATGCAGACCTTTCTGATCTTTACAACCAGAAAAAGATGCGCGTTGTGTATTAAATTTTACCTTTATTAATGAATTGTGCAGGCTGAATTTTGGGAGGTTAACGATTATGAAAATCGCGCCAAAGCCTGCAGATATTATCCCTACAAAAGGGAATATATACCTTTAAAATCCGCATAGGTGCAGGAACGATATCAGTTGCAGTTAAAGAGGAGGTTCTGGTTGGATATGGAAATATCCATCCGAGTCGAGGGGAAATGCATCCACAGCCCGGACTGCTTCCAAATTAAGCGCCCCATACAGGTGGGGGAAGATATCATTATCGGCAGCTTCCCAACGTAATTCTGCCTGCAACTGGCTGGAGTCGATCCACAATAAAAGCAGATCGGTCCTGCCCTGGTAAAAGCGATTGGCGACGCCCACCACTTGCTCGGGTCGTGAACAATGAATAAATCCCACCTCTGCCAGAGAATCCGCCTGGTAGTAGCGCTTTTCAAGCGCCGCGCGCCAATCTTCACCCGGGCAAAGATGAACTACCCAATTATTATGAGATAGTTTCTCAATCGGCTGATTCACAGGTATAGTCCTCAATGGTTGTGGCAGGCTGCGTCTTGTCAGACAATCGCAGTCTGCCGTGCAAGTCTACACATCAGTTTGTCTGACGAGCGACGAATATAAAGTTAAGCTTGACTTCATCTTCTGTACCCAGAACACCTGCCATCTGGATCGGACCCACACCAAAATCGCTCATTAAGATGGTGGTTGTGGCCTGTCCTCCCAGTATACCCTCGTTAAGGGAGGCTTGCACATCAAAAGTCACCGGGCGAGTTGTTTCGCGCACTGTCAGATCACCTGTCACTTGGAAAGTGAGCATATCCCCAGCATTGTACGTATCCGGCAAACCAGTAATCTGTGTAGGTGTAAATGTAGCAATTGGAAAACGCCGCGATTCCAGGAAGCGATCCTGAATAGCCCGGTCGCGCCGGTCGCTGTCAGACTTAAACTGGCTGATATCCACAGTGATCGTACCAAGCGTGGTGCTCTGTGGCTGAGCTGGATCTAATTGGATTGAGCCACTGATGACGCTGGTAACTCCGATAGCTACGCCAAAGCGATTGTTCTGGTTAAAAAATGTCTCGCCAACTTCGTAACTCACTGAGGACTCGTTCGCATCGATCTGGTATACAGCAGGGCCTTCGCCAGCCGGTTCAGCAGGCAGGGTCTCTGGTGTCGCTGGAGATGCACTGGGGCTGGGTTCAGGCCGGCTGGCAGTCGTTGCAGTTGGTTCAGCTAACACAGGCGCTTCTGTATCGACAGGCGCTTCTGTGGCAATCACCGCGGCAGGTGTGCTCTGCGGAGTGCTGGCGCATGCCGTGAGCGCCAAAGATAACAGGACGAACAGGATTAACAAACGTCGCATAGCTCAATTCTCCTAAGTTTCTAGCAATATCAACTCACCCCAAATTGGCTGATGACCAACAAATACGACCAAAACGGGTGTAATGATAGATTTTACGCTGTGAGTCTGGAATCAGATTGAAATTAGGGGATACTTCTCATGGAAGTCTAAGTTTTGACGCGAACTACACGATCGTGTCCTGCCAGATCTGCAAATAGCTGCACTTCTGCCCCGGGGAAAGACTCACACGCCAGCGCGTGGACCTGCGATCCCTGAGAGGCTTCGATTTCCAGCAAGAGCAACCCACCCCGCGCTATCCGGCTGGGAGCTTGCTTGAGCAGACGCTCAATTAGATCCAATCCTCTCAGCCCTCCATCCAGGGCCAGGGTTGGCTCGCGCTGGTATACCGCCAGATTCTGCAGTGTGGTTGTGGGGATGTAAGGCAGGTTAGCACAGATCAGATCGAAGGGACCCTGCAGCATTTTCATTAAATCTGACTGCACTAGCCGCACCCGTTTCTCCACCTTATGCCGGCGCGCGTTACTCTGCGCCACCTGTAAAACTTCAGACGAGCAGTCAACCGCAGTCACTTGCAGGTCTGGCACATTGACAGCCAGCGTGATTGCAATGCAACCCGATCCTGTGCCAACATCTATCGCTTGCCGCCGGTCAGGATTTTCATCCAGCCAGGCCAGTGCCAACTCGACTAGCTGTTCAGTCTCCGGACGCGGGATCAACACCTGGGGAGTTAACGCAAATGACAGTCCGAAAAACTCCCATTCCCCCAAAACATAGGGCAGCGGCTGACCGGCTACCAGACGCAGCAGGGCGCCTTCAAGAGCCTGTTCCTGATGGTCGTCCAGCTCAGCTTCCGGGTGGCTAAGCACCCAGGCGCGCCCCACCCCCAAAATGTGAGCAAGCAGAACCTGAGCATCTAACCCGGGCGTATCACTGGTGGATTCCAAGCGATTTTTTAGCCTGACAAGGTGGGATGCCAGTTGTGTCAATGGTTTAGGGCAATTGCCTCAATCATCCAAACCCACGGCTGCCAGCCGTTCAGCTTCAGCGCGGGTAGCCAGCTCATCAACAAAAGCATCGATATCACCATCAAGAAACGCTGGCATATTGTAGGAAGAGAGGTTGATACGGTGGTCTGTAATGCGGGACTGCGGATAATTGTAGGTGCGTATCTTCTCGGAGCGCTCCCCAGACCCCACCTGTGATCGACGGTTTTCCTCGCGTTCCTCACGCCGTTTCTCCGTTTCCATATCAAAGAGGCGCGCCCGCAAGATGCTCAAGGCGCGCATACGGTTTTGGAGCTGCGAGCGCTCATCCTGGCAGGAGACCACAATCCCGGTGGGGAAGTGGGTGATGCGGATAGCGGTTGCGTTTTTCTGCACGTTTTGTCCGCCCGCCCCGGCTGATTTATATACATCAATCTTGATATCGTTATCCGGGATATCAATTTCAACTTCATCCACCTCAGCCATCACTGCTACAGTAGCGGTCGAAGTATGGATGCGTCCTTGCGACTCGGTCACTGGAATACGCTGGACACGGTGAACACCCGATTCGTATTTCATGCGCGAGTATGCGCCTTTACCTTTTACTAGAAAAATGATTTCTTTATAACCACCGATGCCAATTTCATTAGCCGAGAGTACTTCCACGTTCCAACGCTTGCGTTCAGCGTAGCGATTGTAAATCCGGAACAGATCGGCTGCAAAAAGCGCTGCTTCATCTCCGCCTGTTCCGGCGCGGATTTCAATAATCACATTGCGCTGGTCGCGGGGGTCACTGGGGAGCAGCATGGCTTTAATTTCACGTTCCGCCCGTTCGATCTGAGGCTCAATTTCAGTCAACTCTGCCTCAGCCAGTTGGCGCATGTCATCATCCTCGCCATCCAATAACCCCTGGGCTTCTTCCTGCCGCTCCAAAAGCTGGCGGTACTCGGCGGTTTTCCTCACTAAAGGCTCTAACTCGGCGCGCTCAATACCCAGCTCGGCGGCGCGCTGGTAATCATCGCCCACATTCATGAGCATCTGGTTGATTTCTTCGTAACGCGCTTCAATTCCTGCTAATTTATCTAACATACTTCTGTTCTGCCTGTTGTAGGTTTGCTTAACAAAACTAATCGGATGAAAAGCCTACCGATTATACCATTGGAACTATCTGACACTGGATGGCGTCTTAGGCCCAGGTACTGGGCTCTATGTTTGAGGCGCCCTACATGGCCCGGGAATCAGAATAAATAAAAAGAGAACGGAGTCTCCCATGTCCAAGTGGATCACCCTTTCCTGGTTAGCGATAACTTTGTCATTGGCTTTCGCCTTGCCAAGCACAAGTCCGGCCCGCGCCGACGGGATCATCATTCCCGAGCCGCCCATCTGCGATCCCTGCCCGCCGCCGCCCTGCCCAGGGCCATTTCCCTGCCCGACTCCGTCTCCATTGGTACAGCTTGCCATCCGCTATCATCGTGTGCAGGTGACTATTGAAGACCAGGTTGCCATCACGCAAGTGGATCAGGTATTTTACAACCCAAACGACTGGACTGTAGAAGGCACCTATATTTTCCCCTTACCGCTGGACGCCGCAGTAACTGGCTTCACTTTATGGGTCGATGGAGAGCCGGTGGAAGGGAAAATCTTAGATGCAGCCGAAGCCCGCCGTACCTATGAAGAGATTGTCTCCAGCCTGCGCGACCCGGCGCTCTTAGAATACGCTGGGCAGGGAGCTGTACAGGCCAGTATCTTTCCAATCCCAGCACTCGGTGAGCGTCGCATACAGCTAGAATACACCCAGGCCCTGAGCGCCGAAAATGGGCTGGTGCGGTATACCTATCCATTGAATACGGAGAAGTTCTCGCTCTGGCCATTGGAAAATGTTTCGGTGAGTGTTGATATCCGCTCGACAGAATCAATCCGCGCCGTGTACTCGTCCAGCCATCCAGTTGATCTTCAGCGCGAAAACTCCAATACGGTGAAAGCCAGTTATGAAGCCAGTAATATCACCCCGAACACCGATTTCACCCTGTTTTACTCATTGGGCGAAACAGAAGCCTTCCATCTGCTCAGCTTCCGCGATCCATCTGATCCGGACGATCCGGACGGATTCTTCCTGTTGTTGCTGGCTCCACGCCCGGATGTAACTACCGAAAACCTGCCCAAGGATGTGCTATTGGTGTTGGATCGTTCAGGCAGTATGGAGGGTGAGAAATTCCTGCAAGCCCAGGATGCCTTACGGTATATCCTGGAACACATCAACCCGGAAGACCGCTTTAACATAATCTCTTTTAGCACCGGGCTGGAAACCTATGCATCCGGCCTGCGCCCCGCAGAGGAGGCTGCTGAAGCTTTACCCTGGGTAGACCGGCTCAGCGCACAAGGCGCTACCGATATTAACCGCGCCTTGCTGGAAGCAGCAAGCATGGTGGATCGTGAACGTCCTACGTATCTAATCTTTCTGACTGACGGCCTGCCCACTGAAGGAGTAACCGATAGTCCAATGATCCTGGCCAACCTGGCTGAAACTGCGCCGCGCAACCTGCGCCTGTTTGCTTTCGGGGTAGGCTATGACGTGGACACATTTCTCTTAGATTCGTTGGCCCAGGCACACCATGGCACATCCAGCTATGTCCTTCCAGGGGAACGCCTGGACGAATCCCTCTCTACCTTCTACGCTAAGATCAGTACACCTGTGCTGACAAATCTTGAATTAGATTTTGGAGATCTGCGTGTTTATGATATGTACCCCTCCCCGCTACCCGACCTGTTCAGCGGTTCGCAGATTATCAGCGTTGGGCGCTACCGGGAAGGTGGTACGACTGAGGTTACTCTCACCGGTGAAGTCAATGGCGAACAGCAAACCTTCCGCTTTGTTGAGCAGAACTTCGCCCGCCGCAGTCTGAACGACTCTGCCACCCTGGCAGCCCTACCTCGCCTGTGGGCCACGCGCAAGATCGGCCATCTGCTCAACCAGGTTCGTTTACAAGGCGCCAACCAGGAGCTGATTGACCAGATTGTGCGTCTGTCCATTCGATATGGCATCGTAACACCCTACACTTCTTACCTGGTCACTGAACCGCTACCTTTGGGTGCTGCCGCCCAGGAAGATATCGCTAACCAGGCCTTCGAAGCCCTCCAGGCCATGCCGACTGCCGCCAGTTCAGGGCAAGCTGCTGTAGAAAAGGCCGCCGATCAAGGCGCCATGGCGCAAGCAGAAGTCGCTGCCGCTCCATCTGGGGACGCCGCCCAGCAGGTGCGCATTCTGGGAGCTAAGACCTTTGTCTTTAGCGGTGATCGTTGGGTGGACACAGCCTATGACCCCGACCGCGATAACACCACCCCGGTAGCCTTTCTTTCCGATGATTACTTCCGTTTGGCAGAAGCTCAACCAGATCTGGCAGCCGCATTTGCCCTCGGCCCAGCCGTGACCGTGCTGGCGGATGGGGTGGCATACGAAATCGTCGCCGAGGGTGTAGCTGTAGAACCTATCGAGATCGCAGATACTTCCACCCCTGTGGTACAGACCGAGCCCAACACACTGCGTACCTTAGAAACTGGGGACGTCTCCAACAACGCGGAGACACCAAACTCCCCAGATGAACCAAACGATCAACCTGCTAACCCACTATGTGGTAGTGCCTTACTGGTACTGGTCGCGCTGGGTGGTTTACCTCTGGGCCTGGTAAGCCTGCGCAAGGGCTATTTAAGGTAGCCCCCTACGCAAGCATCTGCACCATAACCAGGCTTGCCGAGCAACTCAAAGACTGGCGGACCATAATCGCCAGTCTTTGTATTTCTCAAATTACACGTTGCCTCAGGTACAATTGAACCTTGAGTTAGTCACTGATACAGATGCAGGGAGATCCAAGCAAGCGCACTTCTCACACAAATTAAAGAAAATAACCACCCCAAAGTATTGCGTGAATCAATCATCTATGAACACAATCCAACCTTCCTCCCCTACTGCTGTACGCCCCGCCTGGCTGACAAAGACAATCGCTTACTACGCGGCATTTATTATCCTGGGTTTAACCGCTGCCGTACTCGGGCCAACCTTGCAAGGATTGGCCGAAAACACCGGCACATTGCTCAGCGAAATCAGTTTTCTATTCAGTGCTCGCGCTCTCGGCTATCTCAGCGGTTCCCTGTTAGCAGGGCGGTTGTATGATCGCTACTCCGGGCATCGGGTTATAGCCCTGGCCTTAGGACTCATCGCTGTAGCTCTGGCCCTAACCCCGCTAATTTCACTCTTGTGGCTGCTCGCAGCCGTGACTTATATCCTGGGAATCGCAGAAGGTACCGCTGACCTGGGCGGGAATCTCATGCTGGTCTGGGTACACCGTGCCAGCGTAGGGCCCTTTATGAACGGGCTGCACTTCTGTTTCGGGCTGGGCGCTTTTCTCTCCCCCGTGATCGTTGCTCAGGCGCTGCATGCCGGCAGCGGACCGCAGATAGCCTATTGGATCCTGGCTGGCCTGGCATTGCCGGTTAGCTTTTTCATTCTCAGACAGTCCAGCCCGCCGCCCGAAAAATCTGCTATCGGAGAGACTCGCAAACCTTCTAATCCCCTGCTGGCTGCCCTGGTAGGGTTGTTCTTTTTCCTTTATGTCGGTGCAGAATCCAGTTATGGTGGCTGGATCTTTACCTATGCCACCCACCTAGGGTTAGGTGCTGCCGAAAGCGCGGCCTACCTGACCTCTGCATTTTGGGGAGCGCTGACGACTGGCCGCCTGCTGGCAATCCCGATAGCCAATCGCTTGCGCGCCCGTTGGATTCTACTGCTCGATTTATTGGGTTGCGTGGCAAGTATGCTGGTAATCCTGCTCTTTCCTACATCACTCATCGCGGTATGGATTGGGACCTTAGGCCTGGGAGCCTGTATGGCATCGATCTTCCCCACCACCCTGACTTTCGCCGAGCGGCGCATGGAGATCACTGGCAAAGCCTCCAGTTGGTTTTTTGTCGGTGCAGGCGCAGGCGGTATGGTGCTGCCCTGGCTGATCGGCCAGCTCTTTGAGCGCCTGGGAGCCTATGTAACCATGTATGCGATTCTGACTAATCTACTTCTAGCAGGAGTGGTTTTCGCCTGGATGATGTTCAGCACCCGTAAAAGCCACGCATAGCATACCAATGCAGTCTTTACGGGGTTTTTATAAAAACTGAACTCGCTTCAATTTGACACTGTTCAGGGCAAACCTAATCGCCAGTCCAGGGCGGTAAAACGCTGGGCAACCTTATTGTTTTGCACGGCAATGTGGATTGCTTTGCGGCTGCCTACCAGCACACACAGACTTTTTGCGCGCGTGATCGCTGTATAAAGCAAATTGCGTTGAAGCATCAGATAATGCTGGGTGACTAATGGGATGACGACTGCTGGAAATTCTGAGCCCTGGGATTTATGCACCGAAACCGCATAGGCCAGTACGAGTTGATCCGCCTCTGACCAGTCGTAAGCCACCAGGCGGCCTTCGTAGTCGATGCTCAGGTTTTGGTTGATGGGGTCGATTGTTCGCACGAAGCCAATATCCCCGTTATACACATCTTTATCGTAATTATTCTGGATCTGCATGACCTTGTCGCCCGGCCTGAAAGTCTGCCCATAAAGCTTTTTCTCAGGTTTGAGAGCTCCAGCTGGGTTTAGTGTCGCCTGCAAGCGCTCATTAAGCGCCGTTACCCCTACCGGACCGCGGTACATGGGCGCCAGAACCTGGATTTCATCCTCCCAGCGCAATCCAAATTTTTTAGGAATCCTCTCGCACACAAGCTCCTGCACCCAATCGCCTGCCTCTTCAGGAGTCTCCGCCGGGAAGAGGAAAAAGTCGGCGCTTTCCTTGACGAAGACTGGAAATTGGCCCTGGTTGATACGGTGAGCATTGGTGATGATATCTGAGCCAGCCGCCTGGCGAAAGATGACGCTCAGGCGTGTTACCGGCACCAGCCCACTCGCAATCACATCCCGCAGTACATCCCCGGCCCCCACCGAAGGCAACTGGTCCACATCACCCACCAGTAACAAATGCATACCTGGCTCAAGTGCTTTTAGCAGGTGATTGGCCAAGAGCAAATCCAGCATGGAAGTCTCATCCACCACCAACATATCAACCGGCAGCGGGTTGCCGGCGCGATGTTTGAAGCCCTCCCCAGGTGAAAAACCGAGCAAACGATGAATAGTACTGGCTGGGCGACCTGTAGCTTGCGAGAGGCGCTTGGCGGCACGCCCGGTAGGTGAGGCCAGGGCGTAAGTCTTATGAGCCATTTCAAGGGCTTCAATCAAGGCCCGCACAGCGGTTGTCTTACCGGTGCCCGGCCCGCCTGTTAGCACACTCACCGGTGAACGCAAGGCATGCTGAACAGCCTCTCGTTGCTCAACGGAAAGGCTGGCATCCAGAGGAAGGAACGCCGGAGGCATGTCACTCAAGCGAGTCGGCCAGCACTGTGCCAGGGCGCGCAATCTTTCTGCCGTTCCCAGCTCACCGTGATAAAACGGCATCAGATAAACCGCCGGCAGTCGATTATCCACTTGCGTCTCGTTTATACCATGCTGATCCTGTATCACAATATGGTTTTCAGCCGGTAGTAACTCGCGCTGCACGCGACCCTGGGCTGCCAGGCGATCCAGGGCCGGTAGAATATCGCTCCCATCCAATTCCAATAACTCTGCAGCGCGCTCGACTAATTGGCCCTGTGGAGCATATACATGCCCGTCGTTGGACATTTCACTCAGAGCGTACTCCACCCCGGCCTCAATGCGCCCCGGATGATCTGCAGCTAGACCCAACGCCTGTGCCAGGCGGTCGGCGGTCTTGAAACCCACCCCAAAGATGTCGCGACTTAAGCGGTATGGATCGTTTTGCACAACTGGTAGCGCCTGATCACCATACTGTTTATAAATCTTGATTGCCAGGTTGGTGCTCACCCCATGACTGTGCAAGAAAATCATAATTTGTTTGACTTGCTGCTGCTCTTGCCAGGCTGCGGCGATCAGGCGGGCGCGTTTTTGCCCGATATCCGGCACTTCCAGCAAGCGCTCTGGCGCGGCTTCAATAATTTCCAGTGTCTGTGCGCCAAACCGAGCGACAATCCGTTCCGCCAGGCGTGATCCAATTCCTTTTATCAGCCCAGAACCTAAATAGCGGCGGATCCCCGCCGTAGTGGCGGGCATGGTTTGCACACATATTTCTACTTGAAATTGAGGTCCGTGCTTGGGGTGGTTGGCCCAGCGCCCTTGTAGAGCCACATGTTCCCCTGGCTGCAACTCGGGCAGATTGCCTGTCACCGTCACCAGGCCTTGGCGGTCTGCACCTGAGGGACGTCCATGCTCCGGACGCAAGCGCAATACACTATACCCATTTTCTGAGTTGTAGTAGGTGATGCGCTCTATCGAGCCATCCAGGTTTTCCATAATTTTTCAAGCTCAGGCAGTGGATTCATTCGATCCACTTAAGGCATAACAGACGGTCAGGGCATAGGATTGTCGTTCGCCCAGGTAGTCCCCAGTGTAATACTGATATCGAATGGACTGGCAGGGTCATTGACGTGATAAATGCGGATTGCATCAATCTTCATTAGCTCGACCAGATATTTTACAGTATAGGGTTTCCCTGTGTAGAAAGTGACTTCAGTATAAGTAGCTATTTGCTGAGCGTTACCCGCTTCTACCACATTCACGCCCTGAGTCTTCAAGTAGTCGGCACTTTCAGCCGCCAGACCAGCAGAATAAGTTCCATTCATCACTGCCACCCGGGCGTTCTCAGCCTTCAACAAATCGGTTATCTCCATATTTGTCGCCAGGGGGCTGGTAGGCCCACTGTCGGTGAAGATCTCGTCGCGCAGCAGCCGGATTTTCTCGGTAATCGGTTTGAGAACCTCATCGCCCTCAAGAGTCTTATACAGGTTTACCTGTTCCGGAGGACTGATTACACCTTTAGCAATATTTTCCTCGGGGATTTGGATCGCCAGCCAGGCCAGTTTAATGGTCTCATCCAGGCTCAGATTGGTGTGAACACCTGCTGATAACTCCTGGTAAAGCGTACCCGACTTGGCGATCAGTGTAGGAAGCATATTAAGGCTCAAGATGCGATCACGGATACCCATAATCACTTGCTGTTGGCGCTGAGCACGGTCAAAATCACCACCCTCGGTCTTACGGGCACGGGCATACGCCAATGCCAAATCCCCAGGCAATGTCTGGCGACCCGGCTTAAGGGTTTTGGCATTGTTATCTCCCAGAGGATCAACCACTATCTTTTCGGGGATATCGATTTTAACCCCACCAATTTCATCGATAAAACGCACAAAGGCGCTGAAATCGATTTGGGCGTAATAATCAATCGGAACACCCAACAATTCTTCCACCGTATCCATCGCCAGCTGCGGACCACCGCCAATAAGCCGGTTGCCTTCACCAAGCTGGTAGGCTGTATTGATCCGCCCATAACCAAAGCCCCCGGGGATATTTACCCACAGGTCTCGCGGTACAGAAAGCATTCCGGCTGTGCCATTCACTGGATCGATCGTCAGCAGCAGCATCGTATCCGTGCGTGGCGGACCTTCACCGGCTGCCCAATCCCGATAATCGAGACCCATAACCAGCACGGTCACCCGTTTGGCGCCATCCCAGGGCTCGGGTGTGGGTCCTTCCACAGGCGGCTCCTGTTGGAAAGCCGGTACAGAAGTTGACCCAGGCCGCGGTGTAGGGGTGGCATCGCGCACACTGATACCGGGCAGGTTAGTCATCTCCCAGGAGGCGACAAAGTCGCGCACGGAAATATAAGTCAGATATGCGGTAATCCCAGCTGCCAGGATAAAAATAGACAGCAGGGCAATTCGTAACCCACTCATTGAGCGGGTAGTTTTAGAAGGTGGGGTGTCTTGGGTTTGATCCATAAGTATTCCTAATGCTATCTCCAGCGATAAAAGCCGGAAGCGGCGCGATTATATCACGGTATAATCGTCTCCATGTCCTTGATCACTGCCAGCGATCTGGCGAAGTCTTACGGTCCAATAGACATCTTCAGCGGGATTAGCCTGTCTATCCCCAAAGATGCCCGTATTGCCGTTGTTGGTCCCAACGGAATCGGTAAAACGACTTTGCTACGCATCCTGCTTGGAATGGAAGAACCGACCAGCGGAAATTTGGCACGTGCACGCAACCTCAAAATGGGTTATCTGCCACAGGAAGCCACCTTGGACAGCAGCTTCACACTGTGGGACGAATGTCTATCTGCTCTGTCAAACTTACGCGCCATAGAAGCCGAATTGGCCGAACTAGAACATCAGATGAGCAACCCAGAGCAAGCTGAGGAAGCGCTGGCCCGTTACGGTAAGCTGCAAGTGACCTTTGAGCACCTGGGTGGGTACACCTACGAAACACGTATCCGCCAGATCCTCACAGGGCTGGGATTTGACGAGACAGATCACCAGCGTCCGGTATCACAACTCTCAGGCGGGCAGCGCACGCGCGCGGTTTTGGCCCGCTTGCTACTCAGCAGCCCAGACTTGCTGATCCTTGATGAACCGACCAATCATCTGGATATCCAGGCAGTGGAATGGTTAGAGGGTTACCTGAGCCAGTGGGAGGGCGCAGTTTTAATCGTGTCGCACGATCGCTATTTCCTCGACCGGGTAGTGGATCACATCTGGGAAATGCGCAAAGAAGGTTTGGAAGTATACCGGGGCAATTACTCGGCTTATATTCAACAGCGACAGGAACGCTGGGATTTATTGCAAAAGATTTACATCTCTGAGAAAGAACGCCTGGAGAAAGAGCTGGACTATATTAAGCGCAATATCGCCGGGCAGAACACTACCCAGGCCAAAGGTAAACTGCGCCGCTTGAGCCGTGAGGTCGAAGCTATCCAGAGCCTGGGCTTTGCTGCTCTGCAGAGCAAGAGCTGGGCTGAGATCAGCACCCTGGCAGATATCTCTGAACACACAATGGGTGTGGATGAGGTGGAACGGCGCATCCATAGCCTGCGCCCGCCGCAGAACCGACCCCCACGCCTGCACTTGCATCTAAAAGCCAATTTGCGCTCCGGTGATCTGGTGCTGCGCACTCGCAACCTGGCAGTGGGCTACCCGGACGAAGGCCGTCCGCTCTTTACCACTCCGGACTTGCTGCTAAAGCGAGGTGAATGCGCAGCGATCATCGGTCCGAATGGAGCCGGAAAGACCACTTTCCTTAAAACTTTGCTGGACCAGATGCCTCCGCTCTCCGGAGAGGTTATCCTGGGCGCTAGCCTGAAGATCGGCTACTTTGCCCAGGCCCATGAAGG
>Ga0105100_10000065_pt1 | contig 55476 bp, 43 predicted proteins | sample PPLLak12cMay2015_2_FD_87033 | JGI IMG/M metagenome (GOLD analysis project Ga0105100, IMG submission 87033) | Freshwater sediment microbial communities from Prairie Pothole Lake near Jamestown, North Dakota, USA - PPLs Lake P8 Core (1) Depth... | ecosystem: Environmental > Aquatic > Freshwater >... | reverse complement strand
CATTGGCCATTGATAATGATAACAGGCTCGTTTTAAATAATTATGCTTATTTTCTGGCACTGGTAGAAAGGGATCTGGAAAAGGCGGTAAAAATGTCGAAATATACGGTATCCTAAGAAAAGAAAAATTATGTATATCTTGATACGTATGGCTGGATTCTATATAAAATGAATCGGGAAAGCAAAGCAAAACGATATATTAGAAGGGCCAGGAGATATGGCGGCAGCAAAAGCAGCGAAGTAATGGATCATTATAAAACACTGATGGGTCAGTAATATGAATCAGCGGATAATTAGCCTGTTGTTTATTTTGTTAATGATGGAATGCACAGCATTTTCGCAGGTGCAAAAGAAAAGCGCACTGGAAAATGACAGAATAAAAACAATGGAGGAAATAGAACTTGCCTCAAAGCTGATACAGGAAACGCAGGTTAAGAGCAAAGAATCGCTAAACGAACTTAATTTGGTAAATCATAAAATTAAGGTGCAGAAAAAGCTTATTCAGACATTGGACGAAGAGATTGATTTAATGGACCAGCAAATGATAGAAAACAATGCAACCATAAAGCAGCTGATAGAAAAGCAGGATAAAATACGAACGAATTATGCAAAATCCATTTATCTCACCTACAAAAAAAGAAGAAGGGAAAACTTTTTTTTATATGTATTGGCAAGTGAAAATATGAACCAGGCATATAAGCGTTTCCGATATATGCAAATTATAAATAATTACAGGAAAAGACAGGTGGAAATGCTGAATGACCTGGAAGATCAGATAAGTGATGAAAACGGAAGGCTGGAGAATGTAAAAAGGGATAAGCAACAGCTTCAAAAACAGAATGTTAAGCAAACAGATCTGTTGGCAAATGAAAAGAATAAACAAAAAGTATTATTGCAAAAGCTGAAGCAACAAGAAAAGGAGCTTAGAGCAGAAGTGGAAAAAAAGAAAAAAATTGCAAGGGAACTGGAGAAGGAAATTGAGAAGATCATTAACGAAGAAAGAAAGAAGAGTGCAAAAGGCGATATTTATGCAACGTTAACAAAGGAAGAGAAGCTGATCAGTGATGAATTCGGAAAAAATTACGGTAAGTTACCATGGCCTACAAAACAGGGAGTTGTTGTTGGAAGGTTCGGTGAGCAGGAACATGCTTCGATGAAGGGAATAAAAGTTCGCAACGACGGTATTTATATTGCAACCGTTAAGAATGCTGAAGTTAGGTGCATTTTTAAAGGGGTGGTCACCAAGGTATTTGCAATACCGGGATCCAATTATACGGTAATTATCAGGCATGGAAATTACTACACCTTGTATCATAACCTTAGAAACGTTATCGTCACAAAAGGGACCGAATTATCAACCAAGGAGATCATCGGCAATGTATCGACAGATACGGAAAAAAACGAGACAATACTTCATTTTCAGGTTTGGAAGGAAACGGAAAGGAATGATCCGGAAGTATGGTTATCGCACTAGAATTTAGAAAGAGAAGCTTTTTTTTTCTAAATTTGATGAATTATTAAAAAAAGAGTAACTAAAAAATGTTATTTAAGTATATTAGAAGGAATCGAAACAGAAAGTAAATGAAAAAATCACTGAAAATAGCATCGAAGATTGAGAATCTACGGAAAGTTGAGAAGATGGTAGATGAGATTTCAGCGGAATACAAGATTAGTTCCGATATCTATGGTAATATTCTTATTGCTGCGCTGGAAGGAACGAATAATGCCATAGTTCATGGAAATAAACTGGATGAGAATAAGATGGTTAATATTGAGATTTCAAAGGATGAGAAGAAGTTAAAGATACAGATAGACGACGAAGGAAACGGATTTGACTATAAAAATATTCCGGACCCGACAGCACCGGAAAATATAGAGAATGTTAATGGAAGAGGCATTTTTTTAATGGAAAAGCTCTCGGACAAAATTGAATTTTCGAGAAACGGTGCTAGAGTGGAATTGGAATTCAATTTGCCATAAGTTGAAAATACATCTGGTAAATAAAGAGCTTATACAGGAAGGTTTAGCGTTAAAAAAAGTTGAAGAGGTAGTTAAGGAAATAGTCAGCAGCGAAGGAAAACAGTTAGGCGAAATAGGGATCATTTTCGAGCGTGATGAAGATTTATTGAAAATCAACAAAAATTTTTTACAACACAATTATTTTACTGATGTTATAACATTTGATTATAACAGGAAGAATAAAATAATGGGTGATATTTTGATTAGCATTGACACAGTAAGAAGAAATGCAGTTAAGTACAATCAGGATTTTATGACCGAGATAATAAGGGTTATAATACATGGAGTGTTGCATCTTTCTGGTTATGAGGATAAAAGTGATAAGGATAAGCAAACTGTAAGGGCAATGGAAGAATTATATCTTTGCAGATATAAGGAATTAAGTGATGAATGAGGGTTATGACGTCATAGTGGTGGGTGCAGGACATGCTGGTTGTGAAGCTGCATGTTCTGCTGCGGGTATGGGATCAAAGGTTCTGCTGATCACCATGGATATGACAAAAATGGCACAGATGTCATGTAATCCTGCAATGGGTGGCATTGCAAAAGGTCAAATCATCCGCGAAATTGACGCATTAGGTGGCTTTTCAGGCATTGTAACGGACTTAAGCATGATACAGTTCAGGATGCTGAACCGTTCAAAAGGACCTGCTGTATGGAGTCCAAGGGCTCAGTGTGACAGAGCGCTATTCAGCATGGAATGGAGAAAAATCGTAGAAAGCAATACCAATATAGATCTGTGGCAGGACAATGTGAATAGGCTGATCATTAAAGGAAAAACAGTAACGGGAGTTAAAACACAGTTAGGAAAGGAATTCAAATCAAAATCTGTTATTCTTACCAACGGGACTTTTGAAAATGGAATTATTTATGTGGGAAAGAAGAAAGTTGAAGGAGGTAGGATCTCGGAGCCCATTTCAACGGGAATAGCGGAGCAGTTGAGAAAAATTGGATTTGAAGTTGGAAGGCTTAAAACAGGAACGCCGGCAAGAATAGACGGAAGGACTATTAATTTCGAAAAACTCGAGGAACAAAAAGGAGACAGGGAAATCAGGCGGTTTTCTTTCATTAATACACCATTGCCTGAAAGTCAGCGAAGTTGTTATATTACATATACAAACAATCATACCCATGATGTGTTAAAAAGGGGTTTTAAGGATTCTCCGCTGTATGACGGCACAATTAAGGGTATTGGTCCCCGATATTGTCCCAGTATTGAAGGAAAGATCGTGACATTTGCAGAGCGGAGCAAGCATCAACTGTTTTTGGAACCGGAAGGCTGGAAGACTATTGAATATTATGTGAACGGATTCTCTTCTTCGCTGCCCATGGATATTCAATACGAGGCGCTAAGAACCATTAAGGGAATGGAAAATGTAAAGATATTCAGACCCGGATATGCTATAGAATACGATTATTATCCCCCGACACAATTGCATTATACACTGGAAACAAGAAGCATAGAAAACCTATATTTTGCGGGACAGATCAATGGAACGACAGGTTATGAAGAAGCGGCTGCACAAGGTATTATAGCGGGTATTAACGCTCATTTAAAAGTCAACGGGAAGAAAGAATTCATTTTAAAAAGGGATGAATCCTATATAGGAGTGCTGATAGATGATCTGATAACAAAGGGTATTGATGAGCCTTACCGGATGTTCACATCCAGGGCAGAATACCGAATTCTGTTAAGGCAGGATAATGCCGATGAAAGATTAACGGAGAAGTCCGCCAGCATTGGATTAGCCACAAAGGAAAGGCTGGAAATATTCAACAGGAAGTCAAGGGTAAAAAGAAGGCTTATTAATGCAGTAAAGAAAACCAGCATTGAACCCGGAAAAATAAATGAATTTCTGAAGGATAAATTCACTGCGCCAATCAATCAAAAAGTAAAAATATTTGATTTAGTTCTCAGGCCTGAAGTGGAGTTAAAATGATTGATTGAATTTTTGAAGGGAAAAATTAGAAAAGAAATTTTCGATGTTGAGGAAGAAAAGGAAATAATAGAGGCGGCTGAGGTAGAGATAAAGTATAATGGATACATAAGAAGAGAAGCAGTAATGGCTGAGAAAATTCAAAGATTAGAAGGAATTGCTATAGATAAAAAAATTGAATATGATAAGATAAATGCAATTTCAACAGAGGCAAAGCAAAAATTAAAACGAATTAAACCTGATACAATAGGCCAAGCAAGCCGCATTTCAGGTGTTTCGCCGAGTGATATAAATATCATACTGTTGTATATGGGAAGATAATGTTCCACGTGGAACAACCATTTATATTTTCATTGATTTTCAACCTTGAACGAAGCCTCGATTAAAACGATTATTGCAGGGTTGCCTGAAAAACCCGGTATTTACCAGTTCTTTAGCCGGGATAGGGAATTGCTTTATGTAGGCAAAGCCAAAAATCTCAAAAAGCGTGTTTCCTCATACTTCAATCGTTTATCCTCATCCAGCCGGAAATTGCAAATTCTGGTAAATCGAATAGATGATATTGGATACATGATTGTGGATACTGAATCGGATGCTTTACTGCTGGAAAATAATCTGATAAAAAAGCATCAGCCTCGTTACAATGTATTACTGAAAGACGATAAAACATTTCCTTGGATATGCATTAAAAATGAAGCTTTCCCAAGGGTTTTCACAACAAGACATATTGAAAAGGATGATTCGGAGTATTTTGGTCCATATACTTCAGTAGTGATGGTAAGAACTCTTATGGAACTTATAAGAAAGCTATTTCCGCTGAGAAACTGTTACTATAATCTAACACCTGAAAATATAGAAAGCGGAAAGTTTAAAGTTTGCCTGGAGTATCACCTGAAAAACTGCAATGGACCTTGTGAAAACTTGCAATCGCGGGAGGAATACAATGCCGGATTAGATCAGATAAGAAATATATTGGGGGGAAATCTTACTACCGTTATCGGACATTTAAATTCGCTGATGAAAACATATGCATCTGAATATCGCTTTGAAGAAGCTGAATTAATCAGACAAAAGCTGGCATTGTTAACCAGATTCCAAAGCAAATCAACCATTGTTAACAATAAAATTTCAAACGTAGATGTCTTCTCTATTGCAGTTAGTGAAAATTTTGCCGCGGTTAATTTTTTTAAGGTAATTAATGGAGCCATTATTCAATCGCATAATCTGGAACTGATCCATAAGCTGGATGAAACAAAGGAAGATTTGCTGACCATGGCCATAATGGATATAATGCAACGCCTAAGAATTGTATCCAGGGAGATCATCGTTCCCTTTCCCATAGCACCACTATTTGGGGTTACCAAAATTACCGTTCCCAAATCAGGAGATAAAAGGAAATTATTGAATCTTTCTTTGCGCAATTCAAATGAATATTTATTTGACAGGCAAAACTTCAGAAATACTATTGAGAAAAAATCAAAAAGGAATAATATCCTGGAAAAATTAAAGGAGGATTTAAGGATGAATATCCTGCCTGTTTATATTGAATGTTTTGATAATTCAAATATACAGGGATCGCAACCGGTAGCTTCCTGTGTTGTTTTTAAGAATGGAAGGCCCTTACCTTCGGAATACCGTCATTACAATATTAAAACCGTCACGGGACCGGATGACTATGCGTCAATGCAGGAGATTATACTACGGAGGTACCAGCGATTGATAGATGAACAGAAAGACCTTCCTGACCTGATCATTATAGATGGAGGCAAAGGGCAGTTGAATGCAGCGCTAAAAAGCCTGGAAGCCCTTGATCTGATAGGAAAGATCTCCATTATTGGCATTGCAAAAAGACTGGAAGAGATTTACGTACCCCACGATTCTTACCCTGTTTATCTGAATAAGAACTCGCCTGGTTTGAAGCTTATTCAAAAGATCCGCAATGAAGCCCATCGGTTTGGCATTACTTTTCATAAACAAAAAAGATCAAAGGCAATGGTTGCCTCACAGCTGGATAAAATAAAGGGCGTAGGTCCTGCTACAAAAGATAAATTGTTAATGTATTATGGTGATACTGAGGCAATTAGAAATTCAAAGCTCGACTTGATGGAAAGCGTGATCGGTCGCAGGATGGCCAATGTGGTTTTTGAATACTTCAGGAATACACCAAAAAAATAATCATTAATCTATTGACTGCGGCTGGTCATATAGATGGCGAGTTCGCGCAGCGATTGTTTGACGGTACTATCCGGAAAATAATCAAGGACTTTGATGGCTTCATCACGGTATTCATTCATTTTACTGATACTGTATTCAATGCCCCCTTTCGAATTGGTGAATCCGATAATTTCCGTGATAACCCCTGAATCGGCTTTTCCTTGATTTATCAGCGATAAGATTCTTCTTTTCTCTGCCGGGCTGCTTTTTTGTATGGCATGGATCAGGGGCAGGGTTATCTTTTTTTCTTTAATGTCGTTACCGGAAGGCTTTCCTGCATGGGATTTCAATTGATAATCCAGCAGATCATCCTGTATCTGAAAAGCAATTCCCATTTTCTCACCAAAAAGGGCCATCAGACCAACCACATGATCGGATGCCTGAACGGATTTTGCCCCGCTTGCAGCGCAGGCACTGATCAAGGTGGCCGTCTTCTTGCGGATGATGGAAAAATATTTTTCTTCCGTAATGGAAAGCTTCCGGGAAAGCTGTATTTGCATTAATTCTCCCTCGCTCATCTCTCTGACGGCATCGGATACAATTCGCAGGCTGTCGTATTCATGATTCTTAACGGACAACAACAATCCCTGCGCCAGCAGATAATCCCCAATAAGCACAGCCATCTTTGATTTCCATAAGGCATTGATACTGAAGTAGTTTCTTCTTTCATAGGATTCATCCACCACATCGTCATGGATAAGGGAAGCAGTATGCATGATTTCAATCATCGATGCGGCAATGTATGTGGAAGGACCTATTGGGCCTGAGATCTTGGCTGAAAGCAGGACCAGAATAGGACGTATCTGTTTTCCCTTTCTGCGGATAATATAATTGATGACAATATTCAGCAAGGGAATATCACTTTTCATGGAATGGTGAAAAGTCAGCTCAAATTCTTTTAATTCCTGTTGAATAGGCTCTTTTATGGTATCGAGGACGGACATCCGGGATTATTTTATGGTTTCAAAAGTAGTAATAATCTTTGATAGACAGCTGCTGGATATTGGGTTTGTCAAATAAGACCTGGACAAGTGAAAATGTGGCCTGAATGATAGGGTATTTCGTTATATATTCATATATTTGTATAGACAACTAATTGAAATTGTTGAAAATAGATACATAAATCCAATTCATAGACACCCTTTCTTGAAAAAATCTAATACAAAACCAATGCAGTTTGAAAATTTAACCGCTGAGCAACTGGAAAAAGTAGCGGGCATGCTGAAAGCAATTGCCCATCCGATGCGGATAGCCATACTCAGGTATCTTGACGGAGGGAAACAGCTGACGGTCACTGAAATTCATGCATTGCTGGGCATTGAGCAGTCAACCACATCGCACCACCTGGGAATATTAAAAGATAAAGGCGTACTCATTTCAAAAAGAGACGGGAAAAACACTTATTACAGCATCAGGAATGAGAACCTGAGTAATATCATCGATTGTGTCGCTAAATGCGCCTGCTGAATGATAAATCCAGGGTTTAAGCCAGCCGGTTGAATGCGACCGGCTTTTTTTGTAACTTGATCACCCTAAACATAAAATCAGCCTTATGCAAAAGATGCTTTTACTGGATGCTTATGCCCTGATTTTCAGGTCATACTACGCCTTTATCAACAGGCCCATTAAAAACTCAAAAGGCCAGAATACTTCAGCCATTTTTGGTTTTACCGCATCCCTCGACGAAGTCATCCGAAGGGAAAACCCTGATTACATAGCGGTTGTATTTGATTTTCCGGGACCCACTTTCAGGAGTGAAATATTCCCGGAATACAAGGCGAACCGTCAAAAAACCCCGGAAGAGATCAAGACCTCTATTCCTTATATAAAAAGGATCCTGGACGGATATAATATTCCGGCCCTTGAAATGAGCGGATTTGAGGCTGATGATATTATTGGTACCCTGGCAAAAAGGGCTGAAAATGAAGGACTGAAAGTTTTCATGGTCACGCCGGATAAGGATTATGGCCAGCTGGTAAGTGATAATATTTTTATGTACAAACCCGGCCGGTCGAACAGCGATGCTGAAATACTGGGAGCGCCTGAAATCATACATTACTATTCCATTGATGATCCGGTACAGGTCATTGATATACTGGCATTATGGGGCGACGCGTCGGATAATATCCCGGGGGCTCCGGGCATCGGAGAGAAAACCGCAAAAGAACTGATCCAAAAATATCACACGGTGGAGAACCTGTTTGATCACCTTGACGAACTGAAAGGAAAACAAAAAGAAAATATTTCGCTGAACAAGGATCAGATCATGCTGTCAAAAAAGCTGGCAACCATTGATACCAATGTTCCCATTAATATTGATTTTGAACAATTGAAAAAAAGTCCACTGCAGCAGGCCAAACTAAAGGAAATATTTGCTGAACTGGAATTCCGTTCACTTTCAGCACGGATCCTGGCAACGGAAAAAAACCCGTCAGCCGAACAGGGCCTGCTTTTCCCTGCTGCCACGGATACCCAGGCAAATTCGGCTGACAGCAAATGGCTCACCCTTGATCAGGTTTCCCATCAGTATAAAAGCATAGAAAGGGATGATGAAATTCAGGAAATGGTAAAGTTTTTACTCACCAGGAGCAAGGTGTGTTTTGATACCGAAACAACCGGTTTGGATGTTTTTAAGGTTGAACTGGTAGGGATGTCATTTTCGGTGAAGGATCATGAAGCCTGGTATATTCCTTTTCCGGCTGACCGTACACAATGTATGAAGAGGCTGGGAATATTGCGTCCGCTGTTCGAAAAGGAAGAGATCATGAAAATAGGACAAAATCTGAAATACGATATTCAGGTGCTGCAGCAATATGATATGGAAGTCAGGGGACTCCTGTTTGACACCATGATAGCCCATTATCTCATACAGCCGGAACTAAACCATAACATGGACTACCTGGCTGAAGTATACCTTAACTATAAGCCCGTTCCGATTGAAGAACTGATCGGAAAGAAGGGAAAGGACCAGCTTAACATGCGCGATGTGGAAATCGGTAAAATCAGTGAATACGCAGCTGAAGACGCCGACATTACCTGGCAACTGGCCGGGGTTCTTGCACCGGAGCTTTCCAAACAAAACCTGGAAACCCTGGCAGAAAAAGTTGAAATGCCGCTGATCAGGGTGCTGGCTGAAATGGAAAGAACAGGGATAAATCTTAACACGAATGAGTTAAATAAATATGCCCAACTACTTAAACAGGAAATTAATATCATTCAGGAAGAAATTTACCGTATGGCCGGGATATCTTTTAACATTGCATCCCCGAAACAACTGGGAGAAGTATTATTCGAACATCTGAAGATCCAGGCAGATGTCAAAAAGACCAAAAGCAATCAGTATCCGACCGGAGAAGAAGTGCTGGTAAAAATAAAGGATAAGCATCCTGTAATATCCAGGATCCTTGATTTCAGGACTCTTCAGAAACTGTTGAACACTTATGTGGAAACACTTCCGTTGCTGATCAATGATTCCACCGGCAGAATTCATACTTCTTTCGATCAGGCATGGGTTTCAACCGGAAGGCTGAGTTCCAGGAATCCCAACCTTCAGAACATTCCCATACGGGATGAAAGAGGACGTGAAATACGCAAGGCCTTTATCCCGCGGGATGAGAATTTTGTCTTGCTTTCAGCCGATTATTCACAGATCGAATTGCGCATCATGGCGCATCTTTGTGGCGACAGCAATATGACGGAAGCCTTCAGGCAAAATCAGGATATTCATATTGCCACGGCTGCCAAAATCTATAATGTGCCCTTGCAGGATGTTTCACGTGAAATGCGCACAAGGGCTAAAACAGCAAATTTCGGCATCATATACGGAATATCCTCATTCGGCCTCGCCCAGCGCCTGGGCCTTGGACGCAGCGAAGCATCTCAACTAATTGACGGTTACTTTAAAACATATCCTCAGGTAAAGCAATACATGAATAAAAGCATTGCACTGGCCAAAGAAAAAGGCTATGTTGAAACCATTATGGGCCGCCGAAGATACCTGCCTGAGATCCATTCAGCCAATGCAACGGTCAGGGGAATGGCGGAACGAAATGCTATCAATGCTCCGATACAGGGCTCAGCAGCAGATATTATCAAACTTGCCATGGTGAATATTCAGCAGAAGTTGCACGGGAAATTCCGGTCAAAAATGGTCCTGCAGGTCCACGATGAACTGGTCTTTGATGTCTATAAACCTGAACTGGAGGCAATCAGCCATATAGTCAAAGAAGAGATGGAAAATGCCATTTCCCTTCATGTACCCCTGATCGTGGATATCGGAACCGGTAATAACTGGCTTGAAGCGCACTGATGATATGAAAAAGAATATGCGGCAGGATTCAGCGGGAGGTCATTATTCGGGAGACTCAAATTTCAAAAACTTAGTGCATTGAAATTTGTAAGTCGAACAACTAAGTACCGGCTTTGCCGGGACGATCTCATGAGGCCGACAGGCCGAATAATCCCGCCGAAGGCGGAAGGTTTCATACCCGTGATGGCTGCCCTAAACGGGCAATTTCATCCAGATATTTTTCACGGATGAGCCTGAGTCTGTTGATATCCATCCTGGCGTATATCCTGACAAAATCAAGCATTTTTGAACGGTAGACAAAGCCCATGGCGGCATCAAAATTCCGGTTTTCAAGGTTGTTCTTAATGGAATAGGTTACCTTTTTAAACAAATTCCAGCTAAAGGAATAAGGCACCTGCAAATAATAGGTAAGCTCATCATCCCGGTCCCTGTAAATATACTCCTCTGCGGGCTCCAGCCGGAAAACCTTTTCTATTTTAATCAAACCGGTGCCCTTAATCTTTTTATGTTTCAGAAAAGTGATACCCTGATCAATATAACAACCCTGAATATCGGCAATGGCTGCATAGGATGAAAGCCCCTTGATCCGTATCGCATAATACTGGCTGTTCAGTAGGGTAATCTCTGCGGGACATGCGGTAAAAGTCAAATGCTGGTATTGGCACAGACGCTCAGATATTCTGAAAATAGTCTCCGACGGAAAGCCTTTTGTGGTTATCAGAAAAATTGATTCGGGCATGGTCTCGAGGGGCAGGTTTTCCCCGTGGTAACCCGGAAAAGGCTCGAGATTCTCAAGCACCAGGGTATTCTGTATGGTATTGAAGTCAACATTTTGAAGAATTTCTTCTTTAATAATTTTTCCCAGTGATTCAACGGTTTCGTTTGTATTCATGGCCTATGTTTTTTCAGGCAAACCATTTATAGAGTATGTTCTTTACTGTTTCCATCCGGACAGGCTTGGTAATGTAGTCGTTCATTCCGGAAGCCAGTGCTTTTGATTTGCTTTTGGCGCTGGCCGTGGCCGTCATTGCCACTATGGGCATCTGGTAACCCTGGCCCCGAAGTTCAACCGTTGCCTGGATGCCGTCGCGGTCAGGCATCATCAGATCCATGAAAACAATATCATAGCATTTTTCCTTGATCTTACTGATGGCTTCATTACCATTTTGGGCAATATCAATGGTTAATCCGAGATTCCCGAAAATGGTGGAAGCCACTTTCTGGTTGATGAGGTTATCTTCAGCCACCAGGACGGCAATGTCACTTTTTATTTTTTTGCCTGTATCGGCATGAGCCCTGATGACATTATGGAAGGTTTCATGCATATAAGCCGTCAGATCATTGTATTCAAATGGTTCAGTCAGATAATAGTCAACCCCATATCGTTTTGACTGAACATAATTCTCAATTTTGTGATTCGAACTGATCATGAAGACAATATAAGAATCAATATACTTTTCATCCTGCAGGTTTTTGGCCAGTTCCATCCCGTTCAGGCCGGTATCATCCAGGAGGAACAGAACATGGAAAGGATGACTGCTGTCTTTCAGCAAAGCAAACAATTCCTTTTTGTCAGCCTGGCTGTAATTGAAAATCTCATATTTTATCTGCTCACTTTCAAGAAAGCGGTTCAAGCGGCGCTTTATGTCATTGTTTTTGGAAATGATCAATGCTTTAACCTGATTGAGATGGGTTATGTGGTCGGTTTTAATGTTCTTGATAAGCTTTTCATTGGAGAAGACTTCAATGGTGAAGCTGAATTTTGATCCGGGATACTGCGGGTTAGTGGAAATGGAAGAAGGACTTTCAACCCATATTTCGCCATTCATGAGGGTTACCAGCTGCTTTGAAATGGTTGTCCCGAGTCCTGATCCGCCGTACTTTCGCGAAGTGGATTCATCTGCCTGGGTGAACGAATTGAATATGGTTTCAATTTTATGATGAGGAATTCCGACTCCGGTATCTTCAATATAAAAGAGCAAGGTCAGATTGCCGTTATATTCTTCTTCGAGTCCGATGCCTACTACAATTTCCCCTTCATGGGTGAATTTAACCGCATTACTGATGAGATTGGACAGTACCTGACGCAACCTGAAGGGATCACCGATGAGGTTATCCGGAACGTCCTGATTGACTTTTACCGTCAGGGACAGCTTTTTTTCTTCCACGATCGGCCTGAAAAGGTCCAGGGAGGTTTTGACCTCATCCCTGAGCTTGAAAGGGATCTCCTCTAACTGCATTTTGCCCGCCTCTATTTTTGAAAAATCAAGCAGGTCATCGATAAGATTCAGCAGCAGGTCAGCCGATTTTCTGACGATCTCCACATATTCTTTCTGATCTTTGGTGAGATTCTCCTGATTCAGCGCTTCGGTCATTCCGATGATGCCGTTCATGGGAGTCCTTATTTCATGGCTCATTTTTGCCAGAAATTCAGATTTGGCCATGTTGGATGCTGCTTCATATTTGCGTGCCTTTTCAATGCTGGTAATATCAATAAAGGCACTCAGGATCAACTCTTCGTCGTTGATCACATGCGGTATCTCCTTTTTGTAAACGATGACCTCCTCGCCCTCGTTCTTATATAAAACAAACTGGTTGGAATCAAAAGCTGTCTCATTGCTTTCATCCTCGAAATATTCCTTTGACTGGATGAAACGATCCAGCAAATTCCTGCGCTGCTGATCATCCCCTTGTTTAACCATCAGCATTTCACTGGCTGCGGGATTGATCATTTTGATGTTATGGTTTGCGTCCATGACCAATACACCCAGCGGGAGGGCATCCAAAATGGATTTTAAATTCGTATAATCCTGGCTCTTTTTTTCTCCATGTTGTTTTCCTATTCCCATTTTTTTAAGCATAAACAGGAGCAACAGCAGCAGGAGGACAACAGAAAGCAGACACAGGGTCAGCAGCCATGAAAGAAATGAAGAAAAAGCGGCATTATTGAGGGAAAAAACAATGCCCAGGCGGTGTGTCAGCAGATCCAGCGAATAATAGGAGGAAATCACGCCGACGGACTTGTTGTTGATGCGGACTTTATGCCGGCTAAAACCGGAAAGGCCATTCGACAGGTCTGACTTTATTTTTTCGATGGATAGAAAACTGACCTTTTGTTTCAGATTGCTGGAAATCATTTCACCTTTTTCATCCGTTACCCATTGCCACAGGGTAGTGCTGAGATGGAATTTTTCTGCCATGGAACTGATGTACCTGGCAAAATCAAGAGAAAGCACAATATTGCCGCAAAGCTGGTTATTTTTATAAATCGGCAGCGCGTACTGATAACCCTCTTCTGTCTTCTGCACCGATTCCTTATCAGTAAGCGCTTTTTGACGCTGTGCCGCATAATTGTCAATGATAAGTGAATTTTTTTTATCATAGTACAGATTAACGACATTCTTTTGCTGATCGTAGATGTAGATATTCTTAATCAGGTCGCCATAGCTGGCATATAACCTTTCAATTTTGCTGAGTGCGCTGTGCCTGGACAATTCGCTGCCGATGATCCCTGTCAGATCTTCAGAAAATAAAAGATAATTGACATCATTGTTGAAACGGACAATGTTATTTTCAATTTCATTGCCGCAGTTTTGAACCTGTCTTTGCAGAATATCCCGCTGAAATACCATTTGCCTTACGTAAATCCTCCAGAAAGAAAATACCATAAGGGCAATAATGGCCAGAAAAACCAGCGACAGGGTCAGGTAGTACTTTTTCATTATTCTTCCTTAAATAAAGCATTCATCATAAAACGCCGTGGATGCAAATTTAAATTTTGAGTATTTTCTTTTTTTTATGGCTTAATTTGATGCTAAGTTATTAACATAATATCCTTTTTACGAAGAATCCTTTATCCTGTTCTATATTTTTCATTCCGATCTGAAAAAATATTTACATAGCTTTGGTAGCGCGACCGGGCGAGGCTTCCATTTTCCACGGCTTTCCTCACCGCACAGCCTGGTTCGTGAATATGGGTACAGTTATAAAAGCTGCAGTCCTGTGAGATCCTGAAAATATCCGTAAAGTATAATCCTATCTCGTTCTTTTCAATATCAATAATTCCAAATCCTCTTATCCCCGGGGTATCGATGACTGAACCGCCAAAGGGCAGGGGTATCATTTCAGCATAGGTAGTGGCATGCTTACCGGTTTTGTGGGAGGCCGAGATATCCATTATTTTCAGATGAATACCCGGACAAATCAGGTTGATCAGGGAGGACTTGCCAACCCCTGAATTGCCGGCAAGAAGATTTGTTTTATGCTTCATAAGCCCAACCAGATTATCGATTCCTGTCTTCTCTTTTACGGAGATTTCGAGACAGGTATACCCTGCATAGCCGTATGTCAGGACAATGGAACGAAGTTCATCAGCGGATGAACCAGCCAACAGGTCTGTTTTGTTGATCACGATCACCACGGGAATGTGATAAGCTTCTGCCGAAAGCAGGAACCTGTCGATAAATTCAAGCGGAGTTTCAGGCATGGACAGGGTAATCATCAGCAAGGCCTGGTCAACATTGGAAGCGATGATATGGGTTTCTTTCGACAAGTTGGATGAGCGGCGGATAATATAGTTCCTTCGCGGCTCTATTTTCGATATAATGCCGTAACCGTCATTGTCCGGTTCATATTGGACCATATCGCCCACCGCAACAGGATTAGTATTTCTAATATCCTTCTCGCGGAGTTTTCCGCGCATTGTGCACAGGATAATCCGGTTGCCGTCTTTAACTTTATGCCAGCTGCCTGTTGTCTTTATTACGATCCCCTTATTCAAAAACATGGAAGAATTATCGGATTGTCAATACTAAAATACGCATAGATTAGTATTTTTATACAGGAAATAATAAATATATTGTGCCTTCCGGTCGCTGTCCGGTAAAACCGGAGGCTGACCGGAACAAGCTGTGATCAAAATGTAAAGGATATGAAAACCATTAAGCAAAGCCATTTTATTAATGCCACACCCGAAGAAGTATACACCGCACTGACCAATCCCCTTACCATTGAACTTTGGAGCGGATATCCGGCGGAAATGCAGCCGGTTGAGGATACCGAATTCACCCTTTTTGAAGGCGATATCAGCGGCAGGAATATTTCCCTGATTCCCAACAAGCAATTGGTTCAGGAATGGTATTTCGGAGAGAACACCGAAAAGTCGGTCGTGACCATGGTGTTAAAACCATCCGGCGATGGCACCCATGTTGACCTTGAACATACCAACGTACCTGACGGGGATTGGGAAAATATGGAGGAAGGATGGAGGTCCTATTATTGGGGAGCCATTAAGAAATACTTTAGGTAATTAATATATAATTATATCATACAATATATTGAAAGTATAGATTTAAAAATGGACTTAAGCCGAGAGGATATTGACCTGACCGCCCCGGTAGGTTCTTTTGACACGTTGCGTGCAGCTGTGCAGGGAGGAGCTGATTCTGTTTATTTCGGAATAGAAAAGCTCAACATGCGGGCGCGTTCAACCGTCAATTTCACGCGGGAAGACCTGGTGAAAATCGTACGGTTTTGCCGGAACTTTAATAAGAGGACCTATCTCACGCTGAATGCTGCCGTTTACAACAATGAATTAAACCGCATTAAGGATATCATTAAACTGGCCCGCGAAAAAGGGGTCAATGCCATTATTGCATCCGATCAGGCAGTAATCGGTTATTGCAGGGAAGCGGGCATGGAAGTTCATTTATCCACGCAGCTAAATATCTGCAATATTGACACCCTAAAATTCTATGCCCCTTTTGCGGATGTGGCCGTATTGGCAAGGGAGTTGACCCTGGATCAGGTTGCCGCCATGGCGGAGCAGATCAGGGAACAACAGATCAGGGGTCCGTCCGGCAATTTGTTAAAGCTGGAAATGTTTATCCATGGAGCGCTTTGCATGTCGGTGTCGGGAAAATGTTACCTGAGCCTTCACCATTATAACCAGTCGGCCAACCGCGGCGAATGCCTGCAGGATTGCCGCAGGGCTTATACGGTAAAAGAAAAGGAAAGCGGATTTGAGCTCGATATTGATAATGAATATATTATGTCGCCCAAGGATTTGTGCACCATCCATTTCCTTGACAGGATCCTGGGATCCGGTGTGAAAGTGATGAAGATCGAAGGACGTGCCCGTTCACCCGAATATGTAAAAACCGTTACATCGTGTTATAATGAAGCCATTTGCGATATCATTAACGGAGTCTATACAGCTGAAAAGGCAGAAATCCTTACAGACCGGCTGAAAACGGTTTTTAACCGGGGTTTCTGGGATGGATATTACCTGGGAAAAAAACTGGGAGAATGGAGCGAAGTCCATGGTTCAAAGGCCTTAAAAAGAAAAGTGTATGTGGCAAAGAACCTGAACTACTATCATAAACTGGGCGTGGGTGAGTTTTTATGTGAAGCGGAATCGCTGAAGGCCGGTGATGAAATAATCATCATAGGACCCAATACCGGAGTGATTGAAACCGAAATAACGGAAATGCATAATGACAATGGACCCGTGACCAGCGTTTATCCAGGTGAACGGTTTTCAATTCCGCTGGAAAAAAAGGTACGCAGGGCAGACAGGCTGTATAAAATGGTAACGGATTGACCGGGTTTTCACGTCGCTGATCCCTTCTGACGGATCAGCAGGTTTTCCTTTTTCAGTGCTTTAAGGTAATGGCTGCGAAGGCTCAAAGCGCGATCAAGCGTTTTATCATGGTCAAAAATACGGATCACATCTTCAGGTCCGTTAAACCGGTTTATTACCCCCAGAGCTGCATCAAAATCAGGATTTTCAAGATTGCTTCTGATATGACGGGTAAGGTAGACCAGCATATTCCAGTTGAGCTGTTCGGAAATCACAAAATAGAACTTTTCAGGTTCGTACAAATCACGATAAATGCCTTCGATTAATTCAATGATCCTGAAATGTTTATATACCTTGATCTTACCTTCTGCACGGATCAGTTTATAAGGCATGAACTTGATATCATTATTTTTATAATAATCCTGAATAACAGGTATATATTCATATTTAGATAAACCTTTTATTCTTATTATGGGATATATTTTATTCTTTATAAGAATTTCACCTGATGCTGACCACCAGTCAGCATTGTAATTATCCTTCAGGTTTTTAGCGAGCCTGTAGATTTTCTCCGGAAAATAGCGAAAAAGCAAAGCCAGATATACAGCTCCGGGCCTGTCATCGTTTTGGCGATGGGTCAGCCCGGGAAACGCCTGTTTCGATTCCAGTACCAGCGTATCATCGAGCGTGTGAAATTCAATGTTGGAAAGATTTTCAACCTTGGTGATGCACCCGGTTGTTTCAATAACTTGTTTGGGTTCCATAGACTGATAGCATTAAAATGTAGCAGCAGCATGACCCGTATGGCTGATCCCGGAATAATCCCGGTGGGTTTTTACCGGAACAGCTTATAAAAGAGCGATTAAAGGAAGTTCAATTTTCACGATAAATTACGAAAAAAACAGGACTAAAGCAAGGAATTCAACAGGTAAGAAGGGAAAATTGTATTCAGCGGCATTTTTGTTGTCCGACCAGGATTCGAACCTGGACAGGCAGAACCAAAATCTGCAGTGCTACCATTACACCATCGGACAATCCTTTTAGGGTGTGCAAAAATACAAAAAAACCCTGTTTTTCAAATTTATTGACCTGCTAATTTAAATCAATCAGCGGTTTTTAGTCCGTCCGCTGTCATGACAAAGGTTTTCCCCTTCCTCGAACTTTCATAACAATCATCATCCCCGATGTAATAGTGGTTCATGATTTCGCAGACCTCAGCGGGAAAGCTTACATGCGTGTTAACCGGTACTTCAACCTCGACTACCACTTTCCCGAAACGCCAGAAATCATCCCGGTCCATTTCAAAATACTTGTCAAGAACCAGTTTTGAATCTCTTGCAGCATAATGATAGTCTATATCATCAAGGTATTCGTCCGCATCGTTCATCCCGACATTGCGCAGATACTTTTTTACGGCCACCGAAACCTCACCGCTGTCGTAGGAGGGATTTATTTCCAGGATGATATTTCCATAAATTGCTTCCCGGCGTTTATTATAAAGGATATCATAATCGAAAATGGAATAACGGACTGTGTTCTCGCTCATGATATTGTTGTTGACATCAATGGAGAATGCAGCGTTCTCTGACAGGGATATTGATTTTGAATCCGTTCCCATGGCCTCAACGGAATAATTGGTGATTTCTGAAAACAATAGCGTAAGAAATAATACCAGTGCCAGAATCCATGCTGTCAGTGCTGTGGCACGAAGTACAACACTTTTGCTCCGGATATTGAATACGATTTTTATGCCTGCATAGATCAGGGTGAGGATGGGGATAAAAACAAGGATGAAGAGCGATAAGACCAGCAGTTTGAAGTTTGCCTGATGAGCCATCCAGCCCGAGAAATCCGGAAGAAACCATCCCTGCACCCAACCATGGGTACTGAAAAAATCGGCCTGTCCGAAAAAGAGCATGATGAGGAAGGCCAGGAAAACAGACCCGCCTATCAGAAAGATGATGCCCAGGGCATAAAACATGAACTTGAAAACAGCCATGAGAATTGTAGCCAGCATTTTAAAAATATCGTCCAACGTGTTTCTTGTTTTTTCAGACCGGCTCCAGGTATTGAAGGAAGTTTTTACCTTGTCGTATTCTTCGGAAATAGACTTTTCAATGGTATTGACGTTGACTGGCTTGCCTTTCATTTCCAGTTTCTGGGATGTGGAAACCGCTTTGGGCACTACAATCCATAAAATGGCATATACGATCAGGCCTGCTCCCTTGGCGAAAATCAGCGCAATAAAAATAATCCTTATCCACAGGGGGTCAATATTAAAATAAGCACCCAGCCCTGCTGCCACACCCCCCAGATAGTAATTCTCGGTATCCCGGTAGAACCTTCTGTTGGCGCGCCGTTCATGGAATGTCTCTTCATGCGCTTCTTCCTCGCCGAAAGTAAAATCATCGATGGTGCCCAGAGTTTTGATAATCTCCTCCACATCAGGCAGGGTGATCACCTGGTTGCCCTCAGCAATCTTTTTCCCGAGCAACTCGGCAATGCGTTGCTCGATATCGGTAATGATCTCTTTGCCTTCTTCACCATCTTTTTCAAAATGTGCTTTTAAAGCATCGAGATATTGCTGCAATACTTTGTAGGCGTCTTCGTCAATATGGAATTGTATGCCACCAATATTAACCTGGATCGTTTTTTTCATATTCATGGTTGTTATTAATCCTATTCTGTTATTCATGACTAATGGATGCGACGGCGTCGACAAGCTGCCTCCATGAAGCATCCAGTTCCGTAAGAAAACCCCTCCCTTGTTCCGTGAGGGCATAATATTTCCTGGGAGGCCCCTGGGTAGATTCCTCCCACCGGTAGCTCAGCAAACCCATGTTTTTCTGACGGGTAAGCAGGGGATACAAAGTCCCCTCCACGATGATCAGATCAGATTCTTTCAATTTTTTCAAAATATCCGAGGCATAAGCATCCCCTTTTGAAAGAATGGAAAGAATGCAAAACTCCAACACACCTTTCCTCAATTGTGCTTTTACATTCTCCAGATTCATGGCTTTTCTTTTAAATTGACAATATAACAAAGGATAACGGTCTTCTCCGGCTTCATTTCTTTCTTCTTTTGAAGTTTTTCTTTACATGCTCATATTCATCACGCATAAACTTGCCGATATTGGATGCGTTTACCGGATCCCCTCTCATTTCAAGCTTTTGTGCCGTGGTACGGGCTTCCGGAACAACAATCCACAGGATAATATAAATCAGAAACCCGATCCCGAATCCAAAAAAGATCACGAGGAATACCAAACGGACAATCGTGGGATCAAGCTTAAAATACATGCCAATGCCACTGCACACACCACCCAAAACACGGTTGTCCGGATCACGGTAAAGCCGTCTGGTACCCGGCGTGGTGGTCTCCTCTTCAGGCCCGGATGCTGTAAAGCCTCCTATTTCCACAGGATCACCCATGATGCGGATAATTTCCTCAATATCCTGCAGGGTGATGACCTGCTTTTCGGCAGAAGTCCTTTCTCCGAACAATTCGGAGATGCGGTTTTCAATGTCACTGATAATGTCTTTCCTTTCTTCTTTGTTCGAAAAATGACTTTCTATCCGGTCAAGATATTCCTTCAACCTGATATAGGCGTCTTCATCAATGTGAAAGACCTGATTTGCCAGATTTATGGTAAGGGTTTTTTTCATGGCGCTTTAGTTGTTAATTTGTATTTATAAGATTATACTGATGTTAAACTTGGTATTTTCCCAGTCTTCCACTTTTGCATCCCCTGTCTGAACACCAGTAGCGCCTGAGGATGCAGACACTGCACCCAATGCAGTAGTGCTGCTTCCCTTCATGCTGCCTGTTGAAGGAATTGTGGATTGCTCAACAGCCGGTTGGCCGGTCATCGAAAAGCCATGGTTAACATGCTTTACAGCAAGAATTTCCAGGGCAATCAGGGAACCGATCACGATCAGCAAATGCACAAAATGGTTATTATAATATTTCATTACTATGTTATAAATAATAAAATACTATGCAAAGATATATAGAAATATTTATACTATGCAATACATAGTACTAATTTTTTTAATTTTTTTTTTCATTTTATAATAAAGAAAAGTAAATCAAAACATTAAATCAAATCATCGGAGGGTATGAATCAGTATTGATCAAGCCGGACATTGCCATTTTTGCCCGTAAAACCTCCTCATAGCTATTTTTCCATTATCAGGAAATAACAAGCACTTCGCGTTTAACAGTATTTTGCAGGCAAATCAATTTTCAGATCTTATTGAAGTCCAAATTCTCCTTATATATTAAATAACAAAGTAATCTTTTAATTTTGAATGCCATCTTAAACCATTATCATGAGAGCTGTAATTCAACGGGTAAAGGAAGCATCGATCCTCATAGAGGGTTCATTGCATGCATCCATTAAAAAGGGGTTGCTGGTATTGGTAGGAATTGAGGATTCCGATAGCCGGGAAGATATCGAATGGCTGGCCGGAAAAATAATCCGCCTGCGTGTTTTCAATGACGAACAGGGAATTATGAATTTATCGTTATCTGAGATCGGGGGGGATATCATGGTGGTCAGTCAGTTTACCCTGCATGCCTCAACTGTCAAAGGAAACAGGCCTTCCTATTACCGGGCTTCAAAATCCGAAATTGCCATACCCCGTTACAATGATTTTGTACTTCAATTGAAAAAGGAGTATGGCCATACGGTAAAAACAGGGATATTTGGAGCGGATATGAAGATTTCTCTAATCAATGACGGGCCTGTAACCATTTTTATGGACACAAAAAACAAGGAATAATGACAATAAAGGAAGCCCAGGTAAAGGTTGATACATGGATCAGCAAATTTGGCGTGCGGTATTTCAACGAACTTACCAATTTTGCTTTGCTGGCTGAGGAAGTTGGGGAGGTTGCCAGGATCATGGCACGCCAGTTCGGAGAGCAATCAGCCAAAAGAAAAGACACGAAGAAAATACTGGCCGATGAGCTGGCTGATGTTCTTTTTGTTTTGATCTGTATAGCCAATCAAACCGGAATAGATCTAACAGCGGCATTCCTGAAAAATCTGGAGAAGAAAACTTCAAGGGATCATAGCCGGCATCGGAAAAATGTGAAGCTGAAAGGGTGAAATTCAACGTAGTGTTATTTTTTTGTACCTTTGCAGTGTTTTTTAAGACGGTTAATGATTTACAACGGCTTTCATCCTGTCACTGTCCGGCAAGATACAATAATGCATCCACCCACCGTTGATACAACGGTAAGATCCGAACATGAAAGCATTATTGATACCGTTGTTCCTGATACTTCAAACTCCGTTCAGCAACACACCAATGCCGCTGACAGCCTGCATCCGGTCCCTTACAAAAAGTCAGTTTCCCCGGTTCAGTCACAGGATACCCTTCAGGTGACTAAAACCACGGTGTTTAATCCCTTCCGAAAAACCTTCCAAGTTTCCGATAATTTCCTAACCGATAACTCCCTGAGCCACATGGGGAAAAAATCCCCGGTCGTGGACACCCATGATTCCTCATCCGCGCAGGTTTCAGCAACAGCACAGGCACCACCGGCGGACCTTAGGCTTCTGTCCAGGGCTGAAAGAACAGGTGACTGGGTATTGCCTGTAATCCTGATCATCGTTTTGCTGTTTATCTGGATCAGGATCTTTTACAACAAATTCTTTTCCTTTCTGGCCAACTCATTGATAAGTTATCAGCTATCGGCGAAAGTATTCCGTGAAAAGAATGTATTGCTGAAAAGGGTTTCTTTTGTCCTGGATGTCATTTACCACATCGTGCTTTCCATCTTTTTGTATGAATCCTTTACATACCTGCATCTTTCACCTGCACGACTGACTTCCTATAATCTGTTTCTGTTGTTTCTCAATATTCTAATACTCTATACCCTGGTAAGAAGCGTTATGCTGAAATTGTTCAATTCTTTGTTCAGGACGGAATCCGTCATCTCAGAATTTGTTCACAACAATTTCATTATCAATAAAAGTTTGGGTATCGTGCTTTTCCCCATAACCATAGCCCTGTGCTATATGCCTGACAGCCTAGCCGGGATTTTGCTGGTTACAGGACTGGTTTTGATTGGCGCCGGTATCATTTTTAAGATGATTCGGGGTTATCAAATAATTATTCGTAAGGATGTTTTATTATTTTATTTGATTTTGTACCTTTGTACCCTTGAAATTTTACCCTTGGTTCTTGGGTATAAGGTTTTTATGTCGTTGTTATAGAGCCATTTAATAAAAGAGAAAACCTCCATGAAAATTAAAAAAATCCTGGTTTCTCAGCCTCAACCCGATTCAGAAAAATCACCTTATTATGAATTAGCGGAAAAAAATAACGTCAAGATTGACTTCAGGCCTTTCAGCCATGTGCTTGGGGTCCCCTGCAAAGATTTCCGCAAACAGCGCATTGATATCCTGGCACATTCCGGGATTATTTTCAGCAGCAAGACCGCTATTGATCATTTTTTCAGGATATGTGGCGAAATGAGGATTACAGTTCCGGATGTGATGAAATACTTTTGTGTTTCGGAATCGGTCGCATTTTATCTGCAGAAATACATTATTTACCGGAAACGGAAAATATTTCACGGCAACGGTACCGTGTTGGACCTCATGGAGATTATCATGAAACATGCCGATGAAAAGTTTCTGCTGCCCCTGTCCGATCAGCAGAATGAAGAACTGACGCTCCAGCTTGACAAGCAGAAACTGAAATATTCCAAGGCCATTCTGTATCAGAATGTATGCCTTGACTTGTCGGATCTCAGCATTATAAACTATGACCTGCTGGTTTTTTTCAGCCCCTCCAGTTTCAAATCACTGCTGAAGAATTTCCCGGAATTCAAGCAAAATGAAATAAAAATAGGATCTTTTGGCAGTTCTACCGCAAAAGCCATTCTTGAGGCAGGTTTAAGGCTTGATTTACAGGCCCCAAGACCGGAAGCCCCTTCCATGATAGCAGCACTTGAAATGTTTATTAAGGAACAAAACAAGAACTGCAAGAAATAAAAACTTGGCGGGCATTTCCTTTTAATATCCTTTATTCCAAGCTTTTAATTTTACCGGCCGGCCAAACGGCCATGATGTAAATCACCACGGACAACCAAGAACGTTTGCAACCCGTCGGTCATTTATACGTAAAATAAAGCAAATTTCACCAGCTATGAGAAATGCATTACCGTCATCCCGAAAAAGGGTCTGCAAAAGATGCAATAAGAAGATTACTGAGGACATTATTTGCGCGGGCTGCAAAAACGAGTTGTTAAGTCAATATGATTCCAAGATCGGATGGAAAATGGCCTTTGAAATTGAAAAGGTCAGTCGTCACATTATGCGCAACACATCCATTTCCGATCCGGACGAATATCCATCGTCAATTTAACACAAAGACCGGATCAAGGCTTCAATTATTGTAAGCGGGAAATTTCAGATCGGGGATCATCCCGTTGCTTTTATCCGCAGTTCATGAAATTGCAGGAAAGCTGACAATTTTGTGGCAATAATGCTGCTCTCAATCAGAGTATTTACATTACTTTTGCGCGCTGTATATAATCCATTTATTGAGATATGAAAACAATGCTGCGCCCCAAGAAAAAAATATGGCTTGTCATCCCGCTTGCATTAATCCTGGTGTTTGGCTTTACCTACACCAGGGATAAGGAATTTGAGATCATCAAAAACCTCGACATATTTTATTCCCTGTTCCGCGAACTGAACCTTTTTTATGTTGATGAGACCAATCCCAAGGAGCTTATTGAAGCCGGTATTGACGGCATGCTGAAGTCATTGGATCCCTATACCACTTATATTCCCGAGGAAGAGCAGAAAAATTTTGCCTTTATGACCACCGGGGAATACGGAGGTATCGGATCACTGATCCGAAAGGGAGGTGAATATACCATCATCTCAGAACCTTACGAAGGATTTCCGGCTCAGCAGTCGGGAATCAAAGCAGGGGATACAATCCTCTCGGTAAACGGCATATCAACCCGCGGAAAGGAAATCAGCGAAGTAAGTGAATTGCTGAAAGGCACCCCCAAAACAAACATTAAACTTGAACTGAAAAGGTTCGGTGAAAACGGCATTATTGAAAAGAATCTGATCCGTGAACAGATTGTCATTCCGAATGTGCCCTATGCCGGCTTGGTGAAAGAAGGGATTGGCTATATAAGGCTGTCCAATTTTACAAAAGATGCAGGCAAAGAGACGCAGACTGCACTGAAACAACTGCTGGATCAGGGCGCAAAATCCATCATTATGGACATTAGGGGAAATCCCGGCGGGTTGTTGGTTGAATCCGTCAATATAACCAATTTATTTGTGGATAAGGGAATGGAAATCGTCAGTACCAGGGGCAGGGTCAAACAATGGGATATGACCTATAAAACGGCCAATCAAGCCATTGATACATCGATCCCTGTTGTGGTGCTGGTTAACCGCGCCTCTGCCTCCGCTTCGGAAATAGTCGCCGGGGCTCTTCAGGACCTGGACCGTGCCGTAGTAGTGGGACAAAGAACATTTGGAAAAGGGCTGGTGCAGACAACCCGCCCCCTCAGCTATAACGCACAGCTGAAAGTAACCACGGCCAAATATTATATTCCCAGCGGCCGTTGTATCCAGGCAGTTGATTATGCCAATCGCAATGAGGACGGAAGCGTGGGACATATTCCGGATTCTCTCATCCGGGAATTCCGGACGATCAATGGCCGGAAAGTATATGACGGAGGCGGTATTACACCCGATATCACGGTTGATGAAGAACAGCCCGGTAACATTACCATCAGTTTGTATACCAAGAACCTGATCTTCGACTATGCAACTGTTTATGCTGCTACCCATGAACCTTACGGTAGTATTGACAACATGGTCTTTTCGGATGAGGATTATAAGGATTTTTTACATTTTATCCGCAGCAAAAATTATGATTATATTACCGAAAGTAATAATAAACTGGCTGAATTGACCGGAATTGCACGCAGTGAACGTTATTATCAGGGGGCCGAGGAAGAATTTGAAGCCTTGAAGAAAAAACTGGCCCACGATAAGGAAAAGGATCTTCAGACTTTTAAAGAAGAAATCAAATCGCTGATCATGGAAGAAATTGCAGGCCGCTATTATTATCAGAAAGGAAAGATCCGCGCTTCCCTCAGCCAGGATAAATCGCTGGATAAAGCAATTGAGATCTGCGAGGATAATGAATTATACCATAAACTGCTTGGCGGACAGTAAGAATAAACTCTGTACTTTTATTTGCTGCATAAAAGATTCCTTGTTCTTCTTTATCTGGGCTCTTTGCTCTGTTGCAAACCATACCCGATCTGCTTAACCATCGTTATATAGTTTTCAATGAGGGTATCATAATGAGCTTTAATACGGCCTATCAGCGGATGTTTTGCATCATAGGCAGCAGCATCCACGGTTGCTATCGGTAATACCTTCGGCGAAGTGCCGGTGATAAATGCGGCATCAAACGATGGCAGTCGTGAGGCCGGAATGCTTTCTTCTGACAGCGGAATCTTCTGTTCATGGCAAATGGCGATGACCTTTTCGCGGGTGATACCCCTTAAAACGCGATCGCCGGGAGGAGTAAACACCGATCCTTCCCGGACCAGAAACAAATTTGACTTGCTTCCCTCTGTCACAAAGCCATGCTGATCAACCAGCAATACTTCATAAACCTTACGGCTGATTATGGCTTCCCGGCATTTATCCTGTTGGTTTGCATGAATCAGTTTGATATTGGGACTTTCCCTTTCCATCATTAAAACGGAGGTTTTAATTCCAGCCAGGGTTTCCTCTTCATCGGGATAATGGTGAAATATCTGATACGCCGTGATAAGCGGAGGTGATTTTTCAGCAAGGCTGAAGGAAAAAAGAAGCCTGACATTACCTGCCATAAGCTTATTATTTATCTGTAGCTTTAAAAGAGTTTCTTTTATATATTCGTAATCAATATGATATAGATTATTGCTTTTATTGACGGAAATCTCAAGACGGTTGAGGTGATCTTCCAGAAAAAGGAATATACCATCAACCACCCGGATGACTTCATAACAGATGGATGAAGAAGCCAGGGAAAAAGCTTTTAACGCTTCGGCATCTGCAATCCGGTTATTGATTACACAAAACCTGCCTGTGAAGTCCTTAATGTCAAACATCGGATAAAATGAAATAAGTATTATTGCCGGAAGAAAACATAGGTAATGGTGCCCTGTTGATTGGGAGGTGATCCCGGGTCACTGTTGAACCTGGCTTTAAGGATTGACTGATTGGCTTCATTTCTAAGGCACTGATCCCTGGTTGACAACGCATCATTGATGAAACAGTTGCCGACAATCCCTTGCTGGGTAACGATAAAATTAATGACAACGGTACCTCCTCCCTGGCATTTATAAGTGGGGACATAGATATCTCTGACATGCCAGCGGTTGTTGAGATTGTACTGAATTGTTGCATTGGCTTTGTAAATGATATTCTTTATTTCTTTTGGTTTTTCCGGCTTTTTTTCCTCCTGCTGCACAACAGGTTCATTTTCCGGACTTTCAATCTTATTTTCAGGCTTCAGCGATTCAATACCCAGCTCCTCCATTACTTCCTGCTCATATTTTTCCGTACTGATCTCTTCCTGCATCTTTTCAGCCGTGTTTACGGCGATGTTATGGATGGTTTGCATGTCAAGGGAAGGAATTTCTACCGGTTCCGAAACCTGTTTGATGATCTCCTCAACGGTTTGAATTTCATCCATTAATTCAATGAGCATTTGTTCCTCGTGCTTTTCCCTGACTTCGCCAATTTTCATAAAGAGAAATCCAAGAATCAGCAGCAAATGAACAATGATGGTCCCTAAAATGCCATTTATATTATTAACCAGGAAGGCTTTCACAGGGTTAATTAATTTTCATTCTCTGCAAAAATAATAATTACTGTCAATTTTAATGGCTTTCAGATGACGAGTATCCACCGAAAAGTGAACAGCCACTTATCATTTGTAGTCATTCTGCGGTTTTTCAGCAGGAAACAGCAATTTTAAAGGCACGCTCAACGGTACCCGATAGCCGGATAATATATATCCCGGGTTTCATGGCCGGAAGTGCAACCGCATGTGTCTTTACTGCATGGAGGTGTTCAGTGAACATGCACTGGCCCCGGAGATCGACTGTCCCGGTGCCGGCATTCGCATCAGGATAACAGCCATTAAGGAGAGGAAAATTACTCTTTTCATGGAAAAGGACCGTAATCAACAGTAAAATTACATTTTTTGAATTCGTTTTATCAACAATGGCTATTTTTGTATCGTGGTTTTGTCCTATTCCATTTGCCATGACCTCACATAACCAATTCCTGTTTTTCCTAATTTTGCTTACATCTCAGGTGAAAGGACAGTTTTTTTCCCAGGGTGAGGATCCTGCATCGGTGAAATGGGAAAAGATCAGTACCGAAAACTTCAGGCTCATCTATCCCAGCGGATTTTATGCCGAGGCCAACCGTTTTGCCAACCTGCTCGAGTATTACCGGCCTTATACTTCCTATTCGTTGAAAAATATTCCGGGGAAGATCCCCGTGATCATCCATACCCGGTCAGTGAATTCAAACGCATTTGTTACCTGGGCTCCCCGGCGCATGGAAGTTGTGGCCCTGCCAGGTCAGGACAATTTTGCCCAGGATTGGTTTGAGCATCTTGCCTTGCATGAATACCGTCATGTTGTTCAGATCGATAAGTTCCATCAGGGAATGACAAAGGGATTATCCTGGATTTTCGGAGAAATGGCAACAGGAGCCGCCTCTGCCTACATGCCGCAATGGTTTCTGGAGGGAGATGCGGTGGTAAATGAAACGGCTGTTTCTTCAGCCGGAAGAGGCCGTTTGCCTTCTTTTGATATGGAACTGCGGGCATCCATACTGGATTCGGACAGAAAACTATCCTATGACCAGGCGTTCAATGGATCTTATAAGGTTTTTATACCGGATCATTATCAGTTCGGTTACCATATGGTCAGCTATGCCCGGATCCGATACGGGTCTGAATTCTGGGAAAAAGCCATCAGTTTTTCAGCGCGGAATCCTTATCTCCTTGCCCCGTTAAGTTTATACAGCCTCAGGCATACAGGCATGAACCGGGCGCAATTATACAACAAGGCCATGGATTCGGTAAGGATTGTCTGGGACAATAACCTGCGGGATATCAGAGAAAGTTATTATTCCAGGGTCATGATAAAGGAAAGCGACGGTTACCGGCAGTACAAATTGCCACAATCCCTGTCGGATAAAAGCTTCATTGCCCTGAAAACCGGCATTGACCTGCTGGATCAGATAGTCCGTATCGACAGTACCGGAAAAGAAAAGAAATTGATTGAAATAGGATCATCCGATGAACTGAATCTTTCTGCCGGTGATCACTATATTATCTGGGACGAAATAGTGGGGGATCCACGATGGAGCGGCAGGAGCTATTCGGTTATTAAGTCCTACCATATACCATCAGCAAGCAAAAAACAGCTGACCCGGAAAACCCGTTATTTTTTACCTGATATTTCAGATGATGAAACTAAAATCGTTGCTGTTGAGACAGATATAGAAAACAACAATTTTATAGTCATCCTGCAGAATCCCGGCGGGGAGTTGCTGAAAAGGATTCCTTCACCGGAGAATAAAGTCCTTCAGTTTCCTGCATGGATGAACGGCGAAGAGGTCGTGCTGGTCACTTTCAACGGAAAAGAGAAATGCATTGAAACGGTAAATATAGAAAACGGTGCATGGAAAATCCTGTTCCATGCAGGCAAAATGGATGTGGCAGAGCCAGCGGCATGGCGGCAATATGTTATATTCAGGGCATCCTATAATGGGGTGGAGAACATTTATGCCGTGTACCCGGAAGGCGGCCTGTACCAGATAACCTCATCAGCCTGGGGGGCATTTCATCCTGCGGTGACCGCTGACAGTGGAAACCTGGTTTATTCCAACTACACTTCCCACGGATTTGAACTCGCCATGATACCCCTGGATGCTAAGCGCTGGAAGGCTGTGCAACCCGTTCAGCAATTCGCAAATCCCTGGCCTGAAAAGCTGAAGCAACAGGAAATGATGGCTGAAAAACAGTTAAAAAGTGTCTTTCAGCAATATGATGCTGCGCCATACATCAAATCAGCAGGCCTTTTCAAATTTCACAGCTGGCTGCCCTTTTATATGGATCTGGATGAGAACAATCTGTCCATTGATTTTCAGACCATCAGACCGGGAGTAATGCTATTTTCACAAAATCTCCTGGGTACGGCATTTTCAACACTCAGTTACCGGTACGACAATGGCTACAACATCTTCAGGCCAAGCTTTACATTCAGGGGATGGTATCCGGTATTCAGTTTCACGGCAACATTGGGCGGACCGGTAAGCATTTTGCCCTGGCCCGATGATGTTCCATTGCCGGAAATACAGGCATACCAGAAAGTCGTTACCGCAAAAACCTATATTCCGCTGTTCTTTACGAATGGAAAGTTCCTGAAAGTTGTTCAACCGCAACTTGAATATGAATGGTCAAATACATTTTATTACAATGGATTATTCAAATCAGGTCTAACCAGGATCCACGCCAGTTTCTATACCTATCGGTATCTGCGTTCATCACTCAGGGACCTTTACCCGAAGTGGGGCCAATTCATCTCACTGACCTACACCGGTACACCTTCTGATGAAGGTCAGTTCGGAAACCTCTGGACGGCCAGGGCTGATCTCTATTTTCCGGGGATACTGAAGCATCACAGCCTGAGATTCGGTGCAGGGTATCAGCGGCAACTGCTGCAGCAATTTTACCTGCCGGTCATCCGCATTTCTTTTCCGCGGGGATACAGGAATTATTTCGCCGAAGAATTCATGAAGGTGAGTGCAAATTACGCTTTCCCCCTGCTGTATCCCGATTTTTCACTGAGCTGGTTACTATACATCAAAAGGATGTCTGCCAATTTGTTTTATGATCTGAGTTACGGGGTCAATATACAGGAAGTTGAAGAGGACCGGAGAGAATCCTATACCGGAATGTATCATTCAACCGGAGTGGAATTACTGGCCGATATAAACCTGCTCAGGATTGTGTTCCCGTTTCGGGCCGGTATACGGTATTCTTATTTACCGATGCTGAATACCCATCATGTTGAAATGCTTTTTACCATCGATACCGACATTTTCTGATCCCCGGTAAATTCCCTTTCGGGGGTTGACCCTTAATATTCGTCCCAGCTTTTAATGGTTATATCGTCGAGGTTAAGTTTGCAGATGGCCAGCAAAAAAGCACTGGCCAGTCGCGCATTGGTGATGAGCGGAATGTTATAATCAATGGCACTGCGACGGATCGTATAGTCATTGCTGAGTTCTGATTTGGAAAGATCCTTGGGTATGTTGATCACAAGATCGATCATCTTGTTTTTGAGATAATCCAGGGTATTGGGCTTTTTATTTTCATCGGGCCAATGTAAAACCGTACAGGAAATGCCATTCATCTCCAGAAACTGGGCTGTCCCGAGGGTGGCGAAGAGATTGTATCCTTTTTCAGCCAGCGTCCGGCAGCTGTTGACCAGCTCGACTTTTGAGCGCATTGGTCCGGTAGATAAGAGGATATTTTTTTTCGGATAAGTGTATCCTACCGACAACATGGATTTCAGAATAGCATCGTAAAAAGTTTCACCGATGCATCCGACTTCTCCGGTGGACGCCATATCCACACCCAGTACGGGATCAGCTTTTTGCAACCGCGAAAAGGAGAACTGGGGTGCCTTTATTCCGATGCAGTCAAGATCAAATATTGATTTGTTGGGTTTTTCAACCTGATTCCCCAGCAATATTTGTGTTGCCAGTTCAATGAAATTAACTTTCAATACTTTTGAAACAAAAGGAAAACTCCGGGAAGCGCGAAGGTTGCATTCAATAACTTTGATGTCATTATCCTTGGCCAGAAACTGGATATTAAAAGGGCCACTGATCTCAAGCGCTTTGGCTATTTGCCTGGAAATCTTTTTAATCCTCCTCATGGTCTCAAAATAGATCTTTTGCGCCGGAAAAACGATGGTGGCATCTCCGGAATGCACACCGGCAAATTCGACATGTTCACTGATGGCATAGGCAACCAGTTCGCCTTCCCTGGCAACGGCATCGATCTCAATCTCCTTTGCCTGTTCAATGAATTCGGATACCACAACCGGGTATTGCCGCGAGACCCTGGCAGCAATGTTCAGATAGTGTTCCATTTCTTCCTTGTTGGATACCACGTTCATGGCAGCACCGGAAAGCACATAGGAAGGCCGTATCAATACAGGGAAACCGACCTCATCAACGAAATCATTGATTTCTCTCACGCTGGTAAGCTCTTTCCACCTTGGCTGATCAATTTTTAAACGGTCGCACAACAGGGAAAACTTGTGCCGGTCTTCGGCATTGTCAATGGAAACGGGAGAAGTGCCCAGGATATGGACGTTTTGTTTGTGAAGCCTCATGGCCAGGTTATTGGGTATCTGGCCGCCCATGGAGAGAATAATACCCCTGGGTTGCTCAAGTTCAATTATGTCCATGACCCTTTCAAAAGAAAGCTCGTCAAAGTACAGCCGGTCGCAAACATCATAGTCGGTACTCACGGTCTCGGGATTGTAATTGATCATAACCGACTGGTAACCTGCTTTGTTGATAGCATACAAAGCATTAACACTGCACCAGTCGAATTCCACACTGCTGCCGATTCGGTAAGCGCCAGATCCTAAAACAATAACAGATTTATTATCAGCAGAATATTCAATGTCATGAGAACTTCCGCTGTAAGTCAGGTAGAGATAATTGGTTTTGGCCGGGTATTCTGCCGCGAGGGTATCAATTTGCTTGACGCAGGGCAGGAGGTTATGTTTTTTCCTGTAAGCCCTGACTTCCAACAGTCCGTCCTGCATGGTTTCACTTTCTTGCTTCAACACATACCGGGCAATCTGAAAATCCGAAAAGCCATAAACTTTTGCTTTTCTCAGCAGCTCCATAGGGGTGTCCTGAAGGGTATTATGCTGTTCGAGCTGATTTTTCAGATTATGGATATTTCTAAGTTTATACAGGAACCAGGGATCAATTTTTGTCAGTTCATGGATCTTTTCTATGGAATACCCTTTTTCAAAAGCTGCAGCAATCACAAAGATCCGCATATCCGTGGGTTCGGACAATTCCTTTTCCAGATCTTCAAACGCAAGATCGCGGTTGCCGACAAAACCATGCATACCCTGGCCGATCATGCGCAATCCTTTTTGTATGGTTTCTTCAAAAGTACGGCCAATGGCCATTACTTCACCGACACTTTTCATGCTGCTTCCGATCTGTTTTGAAACGCCGATGAATTTATTAAGGTCCCAGCGGGGTATTTTACAAACGATATAATCAAGTGCCGGTTCGAAAAATGCCGAGGTAGTTTTGGTAATGGAATTCCTGATTTCATGCAGGCCATAGCCGACTCCTAGTTTAGCCGCCACAAAGGCCAGCGGATAACCGGTGGCTTTTGATGCCAGGGCACTGGATCTTGAAAGACGTGCATTCACTTCAATAACCCGGTAATCTTCCGAATAAGGATCGAGGGCATATTGAATATTGCACTCGCCGACGATGCCGATGTGCCGGATAATTTTAATGGCCAGCTGTCGCAGGTTATGATATTCAGCGTTGGTGAGCGTCTGCGATGGAGCAACCACAATGCTTTCACCGGTATGAATCCCCAGGGGATCAAAATTCTCCATATTGCATACCGTGATGCAGTTGTCGTAACGGTCGCGCACCACTTCATATTCAACTTCCTTCCATCCCTTCAGTGATTTTTCAACCAGTATCTGAGGTGCATAAGAGAATGCCTTATCCGCCATACGGCTCAGTTCTGCTTCATTATTGCAAAAACCGCTGCCCTGGCCGCCCAGTGTATAGGCCGCCCGGATTATTACGGGATATCCCAGTTTTTCTGCTGCCCCGACGGCATCATCGCTGCTGGTAACCGCTATGCTTTGTATCGTTTTAACATTTATTTCATTCAGCTTTTTTACGAACAGATCACGGTCTTCCGTATCCATAATGGCCTGAACGGGAGTTCCAAGAACCCTTACCTGGTGTTTTGCCAGGATCCCGTTTCGAAACAAATCAATACCGCAGTTTAATGCTGTCTGGCCTCCAAACGATAGCAATATCCCGTCAGGTTTTTCTTTCTCTATGATTTTTTCAACGAAATAGGGCGTGACCGGGAGGAAATATATCCTGTCTGCAAAGCCTTCAGAGGTTTGAACCGTTGCAATGTTGGGATTGATAAGGACTGTGTAAATCCCTTCTTCCTTTAACGCCTTTAATGCCTGTGAACCGGAATAGTCAAATTCACCTGCTTCTCCTATTTTTAGTGCTCCTGAACCCAGCAGAATTACCTTATGAATTGCATTATCCATGAATATTTGCTATCCGTGAAAAATTCTGGAAATAAAGTTGGCGCAAAATTACAATTATTTTTAAATTGTACTTGTATATTTATAAATTTTTGTATACTTTTGCATAATCAATGAATAATTATTCATCATCATGGGAAACAGAACGGAACGATTGCTGACCATCCGCAATATCATATCTAGCCGGAAGGTATCAAGCCAGGAAGAATTGCTGAGCCTGTTGGAAGATAAGGGGCTGACCTTTACCCAGGCAACCCTGTCGAGGGACTTGAAGTTCCTGAAAGTGAATAAAATTTCAGACAGTGAAAAGGGATATATCTATGAATTGCCGGATCAGCATAATGCTCCGGGCCATGAACTGGCCGAGAGTTATGCCGCAAAGGGTTTTGTTTCCATCAAGTTTGCCAATAAGATGGGTGTGATAAGGACCCTTCCGGGATATGCCCCCAGCATAGCCTCGCTTATTGACCAGACCAATCCTTTTGAGATCCTGGGGACCCTGGCCGGAGACGATACCATCTTATTGATCCCCCACGAAAATGTGTCGGAACAGGATATCATCAATACCCTTGTTCTTATCATACCGGAATTAAAGAATAAATTAAAATAACCATACAATCACAGCATGAAGGAAAAGAAGAAAAAGGGGAAAGTTGTGTTGGCCTACAGCGGAGGCCTTGACACATCCGTAATTCTGAAATGGCTTATTGAAAGAGGATATGAAGTGATAGCCTATGTGGCGGATGTTGGACAGGATGATGATTTTGCTGCTGTTGAAAAGAAAGCGCTGAAAGTTGGTGCTGCAAAAGTATACATTAAAAATCTGAGGAAAGAATTTGTTACGGATTATATATTCCCGGCCCTGAAGGCAAATGCCATGTATGAAAACCGGTATTTATTGGGTACTGCCCTGGCCAGGCCATTGATCGCAAAGCATCAGATCAGGATTGCGGAAATGGAAAGGGCCAATATTGTATCGCATGGTGCCACCGGGAAAGGAAATGATCAGGTTCGTTTTGAACTATCCTATTATGCGCTGAACCCGAAAATTAAGGTCCTTTCTCCCTGGAAAACCCAGGAGTTTCTGGACCAGTTTAAGGGGAGAACCGATATGCTGAATTATGCAAAGCGTCATAATATTCCTGTTAAAGCCACGGTCTCCAAACCATACAGCGAAGATGACAACCTTATGCACATCAGTCATGAAGCCGGCATTCTTGAAGACCCAAAATACAAGGCAGAAAAGGAAATGTTCACCAAGATAGTGGCACCACAGGATGCACCCGACAGGGAAACGCATCTTGAAATCCATTTTAAGGACGGACTGCCCGTTAAGGTAGTAAACCGGAAGGAAAAAATAACGCAGGACAAGCCACTGCCTTTGTATTTGTACCTGAACAAGGTGGGGGGAGAGAACGGGATCGGATTGCTGGACATGGTAGAAAACAGGTTTGTCGGCATTAAATCCAGGGGTGTCTATGAAACGCCAGCCGGAACCATTCTGTTAAAGGCCCACATGGATATTGAGGGCATAGCCATGGACCGTGAAGTAATGCGGTTAAGGAACATGCTTTCGCCGGTTTTTTCAGAACTGGTTTACAATGGTTTCTGGTTCAGTCCCGAAATGGATTTTCTGCGGGCGGCCATTGACAAAAGCCAGGAAATTATCGATGGCATTGTATACCTGACCCTGTACAAGGGAAATGTTATCATTGACGGGAGAGAATCTCCGAGTTCGCTTTATGACAAGGAATTATCGAGTATGGATATCGAGGGCGGATTTGACCAGAAGGACAGTTCGGGATTCATCAAGATCAATGCCATACGGCTGATGGCGCATAATGCAATACTCAGAAAAAAGGGTAAATCACGCTAGGTTATTGCCGGAATACTTAATTGGAATAAGGGGATGGAGAATGGCATTCCCCTGAATAATAATGGGCTGTAATGAAGCTTTGGGAAAAGGGAATAAAAACGGATCAATGGGTGGAAAGGTTCACCGTTGGAAAGGACCGGGACATGGACCGGATCCTGGCCCCATATGATGTGCTGGGGTCGCTGGCGCATGCCGCCATGCTAAAACAAACCGGAATCCTGCCTGAAACTGAGTTTCAGGCAATCCGTATTGCATTGACAGCGCTCTATAAGGACATTGGCAGGAAAGGCTTTGAAATCGAGGAAGGCATTGAAGATGTTCATTCCCAGGTTGAACTGCTGTTGACGCGGAAACTGGGTGAAGCCGGCAAGCATATTCATACAGCCAGGTCAAGAAATGACCAGGTGCTGCTCGACATTAAACTATACATAAGGGATGAGATTCGCCAGGTATCTGAAATAGCGGGCAAATTTTTTCACAGCCTGCAGCAGCGAAGTGAGGAAACGAAAGAAATATTGCTGCCGGGGTATACCCATTTGCAGGTGGCCATGCCTTCTTCCTTCGGCCTCTGGTTTGGCGCTTATGCAGAAAGCCTGGTGGATGATATGCAGCTGCTGCTGGCTGCGTACCGCATTGTTAATCAAAATCCGCTTGGTTCTGCTGCGGGTTACGGATCTTCCTTCCCGATCAACCGGCAGCTCACAACAGACCTGCTTGGATTTGACGCCATGAATTACAATGCTGTCTATGCACAGATGGGCAGGGGAAAAGTTGAAAAAATTGTGGCGTTTGCATTGGCTTCCTTTGCTTCGACATTGTCCAAACTGGCCAGCGATGTCTGTCTTTATGCCAGTCAGAATTTCGGCTTTTTCAGATTACCCGATGCCTACACCACGGGGTCAAGCATCATGCCGCATAAAAAGAATCCGGATGTATTCGAACTGATACGGGCCAGGTGCAATAAAATTCAAAGCCTGCCGAACGAGATCGGATTCCTTGTTAATAATCTGCCTTCAGGCTATTTCCGGGACCTTCAGGTTATCAAAGAATCCTTCCTTCCGGCATTCGATGAACTAAAAAGCTGTATTGCCATGGCTGATCTGATCACAGGCAAACTGGAAGTTAACCGGCATAGTACAGAAGGGGAATTGTATCAGTATTTATTCAGCGTTGAAGAAGTGAACAAATTGGTAGACAGCGGTGTTCCTTTCAGGGATGCATACCGGAAAATTGCCCAGGACATCAAAACCGGAAATTATCATCCGGAAAGGATGGTAAGGCATTCCCATGAAGGCAGCATCGGGAATCTTTGCAATGATAAAATAGCGTTGCGCATGAAAAGGATCTTACAGGAATTCAACTTCCGGAAAACAGATATAGCCATTAAAGCATTGCTGCAATATGGAAAAAAGTAAACGTCAGTTCCGTATCGTAGTGCGGATTGAAATGGCCACCCTCATCAACCGGGACGGAAAAATAAACCGGAAGAAAATGGACCGGCTCGCCATGGTATTATCGAACCTGAACAATAGCGGAAAACAAATTATGGTGGTTTCTTCCGGCGCTATTGTGCTGGGCTCAGAGAAACTCAATCTTTCATCCATTCCCGGCTCGAAATTGGATATGCAGGCCACGGCAGCCGTTGGCCAGGTTGAACTCATCCGGTCATATCAGCGATTTTTTGATGAGTATGGTCAGATAGTAGCCCAGGTGCTGGTTACAAGCGATATTGTTGAATATCCATCCCGCATTGAAAACACCCGCAACACATTTGATATGCTGTTGTCTATGAACATTATACCCATTGTCAATGAAAATGACCCTGTTTCAACTACGGATATTGAGCTGGATGATAATTACCCCCTGGCCCTGAAAGTTGCCAATATCGCAAGGGCTGATTTCATTGTCATAAAGTCAGCGACCAACGGTTATTATTGTATTGTTCAGGGCAATGGCAAGCCGGCTGTTGAGGTTGAAAATGAAATAACGCTTCAGGAGAAAATAGAAGAATTATGTAAGGGCATTACCCCGGCCCGGTTGGATTCATCCGGTATCGTATTCCCTGTGTCGATGGAAGAAATCTGTCCCCGTTAACGACTGGTGTTATGGAATTCAGAAAAATACTGAGAAATAAAAAAAGGATCGTTGTTAAAATAGGCACATCCACGTTGTCCTTCGAGAATGGAAGGATAAACTTTCATCGCCTTGAAAAGCTGGCGGATGTATTAAGCACTTTGCGCAAAAAGGGAATTCAGGTTGTGCTGGTCACATCAGGGGCTATCGGTGTTGGTGCAGCCAGAATCGGAATGACACAGAAGCCCAGGGAACTGAACCTGAAACAGGCATTGGCAGCTATTGGCCAGGCCGAGCTTATGAAAATGTACCAGAAATTTTTTGAAGAACATAATCAGCTGGTAGCGCAGGTTTTGTTAACCAAGGATGTGGTCACCATTCACCGGCGCAACCAGCATGCCAGGAGAACCCTTGACCGTTTGCTCGATATGGGGATCATCCCTATCATCAACGAGAATGATACCATTGCCACCTATGAAATTGAATTTGGCGATAATGATTCCTTGTCGGCCATCGTAGCAACGCTGATTGAAGCTGATTTGCTGGTCATCCTCTCGGATATTGACGGATTGTATTCAGCAGACCCCAGGATGGAAACTTCTGCCGAGATTATCCATTCGGTATTTGAGATTACACCTGAGCTTGAGCAATTGGCTTCGGGTGCAGGCAGTTCCTTCAGCACGGGCGGGATGGTTACCAAAATCGCCGCGGCCAAAATGTGCATGCAGGCAGGACTGGATTGCATTATCACCAATGGATCAGAACCTGCGGTAATTTTTGACATACTGGAAGGCAAAAAGGTCGGTACCCACTTTGTTGCCGGCCAGCAACATATTATTAACCATGCATGATCAGTCTATGAAATCAGGGATACTGGAAAAGGGAAAAAATGTTAAGAAGGCTTCCCGGATACTGGCTGTTGCCAATACGGCCCTTAAGGATAAAGCCCTGCTATTGATCGCGGAAGAAATTGAAAAGAACCGCGAAGCCATCAGGTCAGCCAACAGCAAGGACCTCCGGGCCGGTGTGAAAAAAGGCCTTTCGGCTGCCTTTATCGACAGGCTCACCCTGGATGACAAACGCATTGACGGCATGGTTAAAATATTGCATGATGTGGTCAACCTGAAGGACCCTGTTGGTGAGATTTTCAATATGAATACCATGCCTAACGGATTAAAGGTCGGCCAGATGCGGGTTCCCATCGGTGTGATCGGCATTATCTTTGAATCCCGTCCGAATGTTTGCATAGAAGTGGCCTCACTGACGGTAAAATCAGGTAACGCAGCGCTTCTAAAAGGAGGATCAGATGCCATTCATTCCAACATCTGCCTTACCCGCATAATTAAGAAGGGTTTGTTGAATGCAGGTTTGCCGGAAAGTTGTATCGAGATCATTGATAATACAAGCCGGGAATCGGTGCTGGAAATGGTTAAAATGAAGGAATATATTGATGTTATCATTCCCAGGGGAGGACTTCAGTTGATACGCTTTGTGGAAGAAAATTCGGTAATACCCGTCATCCGGCATGATCAGGGAATATGCCATACCTATGTTGACGAGTTTGCCAGCCTGCAGATGGCCTTGAGTATTTGCCTCAATGCCAAAGCCCAGCGTCCGGGCGTATGCAATGCCATGGAGACCTTGCTGGTGCATTCGGAAATTGCCCCGGTTTTTTTACCCATGATGGAGAAGGAATATAAAAAGGCAGGCGTAAAATTAAAGGGATGCAACAAAACAAAAATGATCCTGCCGGATATTCAGGACGCAACGGAAGAGGACTGGAAGACAGAATACCTCGACCTGATCCTGGCTGTTAAAATAGTGGACAGCCTTGAGGAGGCCGTTGCCCATATTAATGAATACAGCTCGCATCATTCGGATTCCATTGTAACGGATCATTATGGCCAGGGCATGCGGTTTATAACCGAAGTCGATTCGGCAGCCTGTTTCATTAATGCTTCCACCCGCTTCAGCGACGGGAATGAATTCGGCCTCGGAGCAGAAATGGGCATCAGCAATCAAAAACTACATGTTCGGGGGCCTATGGGTCTGAAAGACCTTACGGCTCCGAAATATATTATTTTCGGTAATGGACAGATAAGAGTTTAGGAGTATTTACCTTAAAAACTAAGCATTATGAATGATATCCTGCAAAAACTGGAGACCTTAACCATCAAGGCTTCCGAGATTGACAAGGGACTCTTTGAAAAATTTAACGTAAAACGCGGACTTCGCAATCCGGACGGAACAGGAGTTCTTGTCGGCCTTACCAACATCGGCGATGTTGTGGGATATGAAAAACAGGGAGATAAAATAATACCCTGTGACGGCCGCCTTTTTTACCGGGGAATTGAAATTACCGAACTGGTGAATGGTTTTCAGAAAGATCACCGGCATGGATTTGATGAATCGGTATATTTATTGCTGACCGGAAGTCTGCCAAGCAAAGAAAACCTTGACATGTTTTCATCCTATCTGGTCGGCCATCGTGACCTGCCGAACAGCTTCGTTAACCTGATCCTTTCCTTCCGGGGGAAGAATATCATGAATATGCTGGCACGGTCTGTCCTGGTTATGTATACCATGGATGACGATGTAGAAAATTACTCCCATATCAACCTGCTGAAGCAATCCCTTACCCTGATCGCCAAGTTCCCGATCATTGCCTCTTATATCTTTTTTAGCTTCAGGCATACCTATCAGCGGAAATCATTAATATTCAGGCATCCGGATCCGGCCCTCAGCACCGCTGAGAACTTCCTGTACATGCTGAAAGGTGAGGGATATTCCAGGCTGGAGGCAGATATCCTTGATCTTTCGCTGGTGCTGCACGCTGAGCACGGAGGTGGTAACAATTCAACCTTTGCAACCCGCGTAATCAGTTCAGCCGGCACGGATACCTATTCTGCCATTGCAGCCGGCCTCGGATCCCTGAAAGGCTATCTCCATGGCGGTGCGAACCTTCAGGTGGAAGAAATGATGCGGGATATCAAGAAAAATGTAAAGGACTGGAATAACCAGGAAGAGATCCTTGACTACCTGATAAAAATATTGCAGGGACAAGCCGGAGACGGTTCAGGCAAGATATATGGCATTGGGCATGCCATCTATACATTGTCTGATCCGCGCGCTATTTTACTAAAGGAAAAGGCAAAGGAACTGGCTGAATCCAAGGGAAAACTGGATGAGTACAATCTTTACGAAAGTGTTGAAAAACTCGCACCCGAAGCTTTTGCACGGTTCAAGGGTGATAATGCGAAGGTTGTCAGCGCCAATGTTGACTTCTACTCGGGATTTGTATACAAATGCATCGATATTCCCAAGGAGTTGTTCACCCCTATTTTTGCCGTGGCCAGAATGGCTGGCTGGTGTGCTCACCGGCTTGAAGAGGTTACCTTTTCTTCTCGGCGCATCATTCGTCCGGCCTATCGCAATGTTTTTGGCAGGGTGGATTATGAAGATCTGGAAGAAAGAGCATAATTTTTATTAGTCACCCTATAAAATTGGGATATTGTTTTAAAATATACTATTTTTTATTACATTTGCCCTATCTGTTTTATAGGTTAAAATGATTTTTAAAGATTTTAATAATAAGGATATTGCATTTCAACAGGGTTGAGAATGGTATCATTATAAATTCAGGCAAAAGCCATTCTCATTACCCGGGAATGGCTTTTTTGATTGGGTTAAGAAAAAATAATGATTTATGATAAGCAGGAGATTGCCAAAGGCACAGGGGCTGTATGATCCCTCAGAGGAAAAAGACAGTTGCGGTATCGGCTTCGTTGCGCATATCAAAGGGATCAAGTCACATGAAATTATCAGCAGGGGAATAGAAGTCCTGGAGAATATGTCACACCGTGGTGCGGAAAGTGCTGATAATGTGACCGGCGACGGAGCCGGAATATTAATGCAGATTCCGCATAAATTGATCTTATCCAGGGGCATCAACGTTCCGGATGAGGGCAGTTACGGAACAGGTCTGGTTTTTTTGCCCAGGGGACAGGATGAAAGGGAACAATGCGAAAAGATACTGACCGGGATCCTTGTGGCGGAGGGACTTGATGTAATACATTTTCAGGATGTCCAGGTCGATAATTCAGTGCTCGGGGAAATATCCAGCAGTTCTGAACCCTTCATCCGACAGATATATGTTACCGGAAATCATGAGCAGGATGAAATGGAAAGAAGGCTCTACATCTCCCGGAAAATGGCTGAAAACACGATCAGAAGTTCGGCCCTGAAAGATAGGGAAGCCTTTTATATTCCCAGCCTGTCAACCAAGGTTCTCATCTACAAGGGATTGTTCACATCCCTTCAACTGGCGCAATATTTCACCGATCTGAAAAATCCCGCCATGGAAAGCGCTATTGCCATGATTCATTCGCGGTTCAGTACCAACACTTTCCCGACATGGGATCTGGCACAGCCCTTCAGGTTTCTCTCCCACAATGGCGAGATCAATACCATCAGCAGCAACCGCATGTGGATGAATGCCCGCGAATCGCTCATGAAAACTGAACTGTTCGGGGAAGACCTGAAGAAATTGTTCCCGGTCATAGAGCCCGGCAAAAGTGATTCGGCCTCGCTGGACAATGCGCTGGAGTTTCTGGTGCTGACGGGGAAATCATTGCCGCATGCCCTCAGCATGCTGATCCCGGAATCGTGGAATGACAAAAACCCTATTCCTGACAGCCTTAAGGCGTTTTATGAATACCACTCTACCATCATGGAGCCCTGGGACGGGCCTGCCTCGATAGTGTTCAGCGACGGACGGTATATCGGGGGTACCCTGGACAGGAATGGACTGCGTCCCTCACGCTATATCATCACCAAAGACGACATGATCGTTATGGGGTCGGAGGTCGGCGTGCAAATCTTTCCTCCGGAGAAAATCCGTGAGAAAGGCCGGCTCATGCCGGGAAAGATTCTCCTGGTGGATACAAAATTCGGCATCATTGTGCCTGACGATGAGTTAAAAAGGCAGCTGACGGGACGGAATCCTTATGGCAACTGGCTGAAGGAAAACCGGATTGATCTGAATGATATTGTGGTAAAAGAAAGGATTCCCACCAGTCTCGGTGACCGGTTTGACCAATACCTGAGGGTATTCGGATATACAAAGGAAGATATTGATATTGTCATGAAACCCATGGCCAGGGAAGGGCAGGAACCCGTCAATTCCATGGGAAATGATACACCCCTTGCTGTCATGTCGGATAAGCCGCAACGCCTGTTCAGCTATTTCCGGCAGCATTTTGCCCAGGTTACCAATCCGCCTGTCGATCCCATTCGTGAAGGGCTGGTCATGTCGCTGACCAATTATATCGGATCGGTTTCCCGAAACTTGCTTATCGAATCCCCTGCCCATTGCAAACTGATTAAGTTCCGAAGTCCCATTGTCACCAATACGGATCTGGGGAAAATAAAAAACCTCGACCAGGGCCAGTTCTCCCATGAGGTCATTCCTATTCTGTTCCCTGCCACCGGCCATAATCCAGGAAAAGCCCTTGAAAAAGCCCTGGATGAGATTTGCCGGAAAGCTGAAAAGGCAGTGGACAACGGGCGCAATTTTATTGTCCTCTCCGACAGGGATATGAATGAAAAAATGGTGCCCATACCCTCCATCCTGGCTGTTTCTGCCGTTCATCACCACCTGATTGCAGTCAAAAAAAGAATGCAGATTGGTTTGATACTGGAATCTGCTGAACCCAGGGAAGTGAACCACTTTGCTTTGTTGTTCGCTTACGGGGCCAGTATTGTCAATCCATACGGAGCATTTTCCATCCTGGAGAAATATTGCGAGAGCGGCGATATTCAGCACGATTATGTGAAAGCCCGGGAGAATTATATCAAGGCAATAGACAAGGGATTGCTGAAAGTTATGTCTAAAATGGGCATTTCCACCCTCAGGAGTTATCTGGGATCACAGATTTTTGAGGCCATCGGAATTTCAACCGGTGTGATCAACCGGTATTTTACCGGGACCGACTCAAGGATTGAAGGCATCGGCCTGGAAGAAATAGCCAAAGAAGCCATGATGCCGCATCAGCACGCTTTTGAAAAAAATAGTCTGGAAGCAGAGAGTCTGCACAGTGAAGGCGTATATCATTACCGGACAGGCGGGGAGTATCATGCCTGGAATCCGGATACCATCGGATTGCTGCAGTGGTCAACACATACCAATGACTATGCAAAATACAGGGAATTCAGCGCTCAGGTCGATGCTGAAAACCGACGTCCTCATTTTATACGGGGCTGTGTGAATATCAAAAAGGGGAAACCCGTTCCCATTGAGGAAGTTGAACCGGTTGAATCCATCATGAAACGTTTCGTCACCGGCGCCATGTCGTATGGTTCCATCAGCAAGGAAGCCCATGAAGCCATGGCAATTGCCATGAACTCCATTGGAGGAAGAAGCAACACCGGTGAAGGAGGGGAGGATTCAGAACGGTTTAAACCAAGAGAGGACGGTACCTTTGCCCGCAGCGCCATCAAACAGGTGGCTTCCGGGCGTTTTGGTGTCACAGCCCATTATCTTGTCAATGCCGATGAGCTTCAGATCAAGGTTGCCCAGGGGGCCAAGCCGGGAGAAGGGGGTCAGCTGCCGGGATATAAAATTGACAGGATCATTGCAAAATTAAGGCATTCCACACCCGGAATAACCCTTATCTCACCACCTCCGCATCATGATATCTATTCCATAGAGGACCTGGCACAGCTTATTTTTGATCTTAAATGCACCAATCCGGGCGCCCGCATCAGTGTCAAACTGGTCTCGGAAAAAGGTGTCGGCACCATTGCGGCCGGAGTTGCCAAGGCGCATGCTGACGGCATTACCATCAGCGGATGCGAGGGAGGAACCGGGGCAAGTCCGCTCAGTTCCATTAAACATGCAGGATTGCCTATGGAATTGGGCATCTCGGAAGTGCAGCAGACCCTGGTGATGAACAACCTGCGTGACCGGGTCAGGCTGCAAACAGACGGACAGCTGAAAACCGGCCGGGATGTTATTTATGCCGGATTGCTGGGAGCGGAAGAATTCGGATTCGCTACAGCCGCCCTGATCGTTCTGGGTTGCATCATGATGCGAAAATGCCATCTCAACACCTGTCCGGTTGGCGTGGCAACGCAGAATCCGGAACTTCGCAAGCGGTTTCTGGGAAAATCAGCCTACCTGGTCAATTATTTCCGGTTTGTTGCCCAGGAGGTAAGGGAAATGCTCGCGGAAATGGGATTTCGTTCCTTCGATGAAATCGTTGGCCGGACCGACATGCTGGAACAGCGTAAGGATATATCGCACTGGAAGGCAAGCAAAATAGACCTGTCCAGGATCCTTTTCCGCCCGAAAGAGGCTGACAACCATGCAACCCGATGCATATGCCTGCAGCAGCACAAAATTGAGGAGGTCATGGATCATGAACTCATAGCGCTTTCCAACAAGGCCATCAAGAATCAGGAAAAGGTCTGGATTTCCAGGGATATCACCAATACTGACCGCACTGTCGGGGCCATGCTGTCCGGTGAAATAACCCGCATATATGGCGAAGCTGCCCTTCCCGACAGCACCATAATATGCAAATTCAAAGGCTCAGCCGGACAATCCTTTGGCGCATTTCTGGTAAAAGGTATTCAGTTTGAAATGGAAGGTGATACCAATGATTATCTGGGCAAAGGATTATCCGGAGGCCGGATCATTGTGGTTCCACCCAAAGGATCCACCTTCAGGCCGGAAGAAAACATAATAGTCGGCAATACCATTCTGTATGGCGCTACAAGTGGTGAAGCTTATATCAGGGGCGTCGCAGGCGGCCGGTTCTGTGTGAGAAACAGCGGTGCCATTGCGGTTGTTGAAGGGGTCGGCGATCATGGCTGCGAATACATGACCGGCGGCAGGGTTGTGGTGCTGGGTAAGACCGGCAGGAATTTCGCAGCTGGCATGAGTGGCGGTATTGCATACATACTGGATAAGGAGGGCAATTTTGATTATTTCTGCAATAAAGGCATGGTTGAGTTATCTCCGGTTGGTGATAAGGATGACCTTATGGAATTGCAGCAGATGATCAGTAACCATTATCTCTATTCACGAAGTGAACTTGCAGAAAGGATACTGGTGAACTGGAACGAATACCTGCCCAAATTCATCAAAGTGATACCGCTGGAATATAAGAAAGTGCTTGAAGAACAAAAAATATCCCAGCTGCTTGAAAAAATCAAACAGACGGAAGACGAACCGCATTTTCACTATTAGGATCAATCCAAGCTAACCATTAACATAACACGGATATGGGAAACCCAAAAGGATTTATGCTGATACCCAGAAAGGCGGCAGGATATCGCCCCCTCAATGAACGCATTGATGACTTTGGTGAAGTTGAGCAAACGCTGAATGAACAGGACAGGAAAGATCAGGCTTCCCGTTGCATGGACTGCGGAGTACCCTTTTGTCAGTGGGGATGCCCAGTCATGAATAATATGCCGGAATGGCAGGATGCCATTTATCGCGGTAACTGGAAAGAGGCTGTTGATCTGCTTCATATTACCAATAATTTTCCTGAATTCACCGGACGTATCTGTCCGGCCCCCTGCGAAAACGCCTGCACCCTTAATATTCACGAAGAACCGGTTACCATTCGTGAGAATGAAGCCGCAGTAGCCGAAAAAGGATTCGAACTGGGCTATATTGTACCCAGGCCGCCCCTGGTAAGAACCGGCAAAAAGGTGGCTGTGGTCGGATCGGGTCCTTCGGGACTGGCATGCGCTGATTTGTTAAACCAGTGGGGCCATACGGTTACGGTTTTCGAGAAAGATGAGGCTCCGGGCGGATTGCTCAGGTTTGGCATTCCCGATTTCAAACTGAACAAGAAAGTAATTGACCGCCGTCTTGAGGTGCTGCAGCAGGAAGGCCTTCATTTTAAGACCAACACCCTCGTAGGGTATGATGTTAAGGGAACAGACATGCTGAAGGAATTTGATGCCGTATGCCTTACCATTGGAGCCATGAAGCCGCGGGATCTGCAGGCCGAAGGCAGAGAGCTGACCGGAATTCATTTTGCCATGGATTTTCTGACTCAGCAGAATAAAGTAAACCGGGGCATGCATATCGGCGAAGCTGAGCGGATAACAGCAGCCGGCAAAAATGTCGTGGTCATTGGTGGCGGAGATACCGGCTCAGACTGCGTGGGGACATCAATACGCCAGGGGGCAAAAAGCATCACCCAGATAGAGATACTGCCCAAACCACCGGCACGGCGCAATCCGGATAACCCATGGCCTTTCTGGGCAAATGTTCTGCGGTATTCAAGCTCGCATGACGAAGGATGCGACCGGAAATGGAGCCTTTCAACCAAAAGATTTACCGGAGAAAATGGCAGGGTAAGAAAAATAGAAATGGCGGAGGTAGACTGGGTAAAGTCAGCGGGAAAATTTACCATGATGGAAAAGCCAAACACGGATAAGGTGATGGATGCTGAACTTGTTTTGCTTGCCATGGGTTTTGTTCATTGCATGCATGAAGGAATTGTCAGGGAGCTGGAACTGGAACTCGATGTAAGAGGCAACATAAAAATAAATCCGGGCTTTCAAACCAGCCAGCAGAAGGTTTTTGCCGCAGGTGATTCGGTAACGGGAGCGAGCCTGGTTGTCAGGGCCATTTTCCAGGGCAGAAACCTTGCCAAGGCTGTCAATACTTTCCTGAATGCTCCGTAGCTAATGATTGTTCAACCTGCATGAACCCCGATTTATCGCTTCGGTTAAAAGGCATTGTATTTGCCTGTATAACGGCATTGCTCTGGGGAGTGCTTGCAGTAGCCCTGAAAGTAAGTTTGCAGGATGTATCTCCGGTGGATATAACCTGGTTCAGGTTCACCCTGGCATTTGCCGGCATGGCCCTGTATTATTACTTCAAGAAGCCACAATACCTGAGAATATTGCGCCGGCCGCCGTTTATCCTGGTGCTTGCCTCCGTCTGTCTTGGTATTAATTATATCGGCTTCATTAAAGGGGTCCATCTTACTTCTCCAAGCATAGCGCAGCTGTTTATACAAACAGGCCCCGTATTGCTGGCCATTGCCGGTTTTCTTTTCTTCAGGGAAAAAATGGTTCTCCGGCAGATCCTTGGATTTTTAATGGTTCTTTCCGGGCTTTTTCTTTTTTACCGGGAACAGGGAAATTTCATGCTCGGCGATCTGAAGATCTATCAGTCAGGCATACGTTGGATCCTGGTTGGCGCCGTTACCTGGGCCATTTACTCCATTTTGTTAAAAGTACTGGTTCGGCAATATCCTCCTATGCAGTTGAATCTGGTGATATTTGGAATACCGGCTTTATTATTTCTGCCCTTTGTGAAATTCTCCGGCTTTGTCGGCCTTTCATTTACCGAATGGCTGATCATGATCTTCCTGGGACTGAATACCCTTGTTGCCTATGGAACCCTGTCACTGGCTATTCAATATATCGAAGCCAGCAAGGTAAGTGTAATATTGATCCTGAATCCACTTTTGACTTTTGGCATCATGGGATTGGTAAGCCTGGCAGATGCTTCCTGGATCGCCCATGAGCATTTTTCATGGCTGAGCCTTGCGGGGGCGTTTATTGTGCTTTCAGGCGCCATGCTAACCATTTTAAAACCCTTCGGTGCTGATTCAAGGTTGAAAACTTAAGGCGCGTAATACCGGCATTTGAAAGCATTTATTTAAATTTGTTTTCATGCCTGCGGATGATAACCTATTATTCTCACTGGTAAAACAGGACAATAAATCTGCCTTTGATACCCTGTTCCGGAAATACTATGTGAGATTATGCCGGTATACCTGTCATTTTATCGCTTCAACACCGGAAGCCGAAGAAATCGTGCAGCAGGTATTTATACGCTTGTGGGAGCAGCGACAACAAATCAGCATTAACACCTCCCTGCTTGCCTATTTGTATACGTCGGTAAGAAATCAATCCATGAATGAACTTAAAAAGGAAAAGATCCGGCGGCATTATGAAGAGGAGTTCGTGATTCAGAAATCCTTAACGGAAGAAACAACAACCGGTAACCCGGGAGAAGAAAAGCTCAAAAGGGCTATCGAAAAAGCATGCCTGCAATTGCCTCCGAAATGCCGTGAGATATTTGAACTTAGCCGGAATGACGGCCTTACCTATGAAGAAATAGCCGAATATCTCTCCTTATCCAAAAAAACAGTTGAGAATCAAATGGCCATTGCCTTTCAGAAATTGCGTCAGCAATTACAGCCTTATCTGCATATGCTTTGGATAATTTTTGTTGCTTGTTTTTTAGGGGATGGTATTTTATAAGATGTCAACAATGAAAACATGGTAATGGAAGAAAAAGTACCTTTCGGCCTGCTGGCGAAATTTATAACGGGACAGGGCACACCTGAAGAAAACAAGTGGGCGGTGGAATGGATTGAGCTGAGCAGTCAAAACCGGGAGATTTATGACCAGCTGGTTAAGATCTGGGAGAGGTCACGGAAAACACAAACGGAGTTTACCCCTGACACAGAGAAAGCCCTGGAAGCAGTAAATGCAGAACTCAGCCGGGAAAGTAAGCAGGATTTCTCAAACACTGCCAAAAACAGCAAGCTCCCCCGCTTTTTACTGAGGATTGCTGCGGTTCTCATGTTGATGGCCGGAAGCTGGCTTATTTTCAATCAAATACAGCACAGGGAAGAGATCATAATGACAGACAACACCGGCAAACCCATGGATGTCAGATTGCCCGACGGCAGCCTTGTTACCCTCAATACGGGGGCGACATTGCGCTATCCGCATGCGTTTCGGAGGCAAAAAAGAGAAGTTAATCTCTCGGGGGAAGCCTTTTTTGATGTAAGCAGCCATCCGGAAAAGCCATTCATTATTAAAACGGAAAATACGTTTGTACGGGTGCTGGGAACGTCATTTAACGTACGTGCCTTGAAAAACGAAGCCTCGGTTGTTGTGACCGTTGAGGAGGGCAGAGTTGAATTTGGTTCTGTGCTGGAGATGGAAAAGTCCGGGATTGAAATTGCAGCTGGCGAAACGGGGATCCTGGAAAAAGGAAAAAGCCCATCTATTGCCAGTACCCGGGATGACAATTACCTTGCCTGGAAAACCGGTATATTGACCTTTCATAAGGCTCCTGTAACGGAGGTTATCCATGCGGTTGAGAAATACTTCTTTGTCCGTATTCAATCTGAGAACAGTTTTCTTGATTCGGTTTCTGTTGACGTCACACTTTACCGGGAAAATGAAGCCGAAATGATAAAAACCATTGAAATGCTGATTGGCTTTAGCATAATTCCGAAGGACAGTCTGTATATTATAACCGCTGAGTCCATTTGATACTAATTTTTGCCGATGATTTTCATCCGGAGAATCCTGATATTGCTGTTTATGATCCTGATGATGAAGGCTGCGTGCCATTCTCAGTCCGTCCTTCTGGATATGCATGTAACCCTCAACATGAACCATAAGCCGCTATGGCAGGTAATGGACAGTCTCAGGAAGACTGCGCACATATTCATTGCCTATTCCAACGCCCTGTTCGCGGTGGATAAACCTGTTACCATTGCTGCATCAGACAGGCCGCTTCGGAATGTGCTGGAGGATATATTGGAAGGGACAGGTTACACGTACAGGATTTTTCATAATCAGATTGTTTTGCAACCATTGCCGAAAAGGCCTGCCCTGTATTACATAAAAGGTTTTGTCAGGGTAAAGGACAGCCTTAACCCGATTCCTTATGCCACGATTTCCATCGTTAGCAGGCAAACAGGCGTTATAGCCGATATCAACGGTGCCTTTGTGTTCCCGGCCAGTGAAGAATGGCTGCAGGATACCCTGTTTATCTCCTCCATCGGATATGAACCGGTGAGCATATCCCTAAGGGAAATGCGGAATGAAAGCCCTCAGCCGGTTTATCTGAAAAGGATCATGTATGAGATTGAGCCTGTCATTATTGAACCTGAAAATACCCAAAAGGTCAGGCTGGGCAACCGCAAAAACCGAGCTGCCGGATCACTGTACATGGATACTCACGGACAGCAGGTTGCCTCTTTCATTGAAATGGAAGACGGCCGGAAAGGTACCCTGAAAACACTTTGGTATTATCTGTCAGAAGACGGAAATGCCGATGCACCGTTCCGCATCAGGCTGTATGCGTATGACACTGCTTCAGGAAAACCCGGGAATGATCTTTTGCAGGAAATGGTGGTCGTAAAGCCTTACGGGAAAGCCGGATGGTATGCTGTGGATCTGCATCACCACTACATTCCTGTTTCTTCGCCCGGCTTTTTTATTGCCATGGAAGGAGTGTTCCCTAATGATTATGATTTTTATGCCCAGGGAGATGATTTTACGGATATCGCCAAAACCTCCCCGGAAACGGAAATAGAAGATTCTCCGACGATGATCAGCTATGGACAGCGGCTGGGATATACCAAAAGCCGGCGCAATGAAAACAACACCTGGCATTATTCGTTAGACCATACCTGGTTTCAGTTAAAAAAGCAACTTTTTTCGGTTATGGTTGCTGCGGATATTATAATGCTTGAAAAGCCACATAAAGAAGAATGACATGAAAACGCTCTTAATCATAGTAAGCCTGTTAACCGGAGCTGCCGTAGCTGAAACAGCTGCACAGTGCAACAGCAAGCTGGCCGAACAGGCTGCCTCCATGAGTGGCAAGGAAACTATTGTCATCCGTGAGTTTAAGATAAAACTGGAAGAAGGCAACATGGACAAGCCGATGCCTGTCGGCCGGTATGCCGTGATGCTGAATGAGGGAATGCATTACCGGATTACCCTGGTTAATTCGGCACTCAGCGAAGGCAGGGGAGTTGTGCAATTGTATGATAGAACCCTGTTGCTGGGAAGTACATACAATGCGGAGTCCGGTAAAGATTACGAAACCTTCGATTTCATTTGCAGTAAGACAAAAACATATCAGGTACTGGCCTTTTTCAGGGAAGGAAAGCCAGGTTGCATGGCAGCAGTGCTTTCCATGATCCTCCCTGATTCGGCAACCGTATCCGGCATAACAGACGAAGCGGAAAGGGAAATACTGTATATCGGCATCGATAATCCTTTGTTGATCAGCTCTTCGGATACAGAACAACAAGCTGTCAACCTGAATATCGACCAGGGGAGCATTGAAGAAACAGGTGGCGAATACAGGGCCAGGGTCATTAAGGAAGGGCTGGCCATGGTTCATGTTGAGGTATTGGATTCCATGGGCAATATAACCGCGACCGACTCTGTGGCTTTTGATGTACGTCCCATGCCCTTGCCGGTAATGATGATTGCAGGCAGGCAAAGCGGTACCCTGAGCCGTCAGGAAATACAGAATGCCAGAACCGTTGATTTATGGGTACCGGTTGCAGGGGCGGAAAATTACTTCTCCCTCCTTGAGTATTCGCTGATAACTGATTTATCCGTGAATAGCGGAATGACGGTTGCCGGGAATCAGTTACCGCTGCGTCAGAAAGAAGCTATCCTCAGCCTGACGGAGGGCTCGTCATTCTTATTAACGAATGCGGTTGTCAGCACCCCGGACGGATCCACCCATAAGCTGCCGGCACAGACCTACTGGCTGGGTTGGTAATAACTTGTTTTCCATTCCGGCTTTGCATATTTTTACCCTGCAATTAAAACAACAGGTCATTTCATGCCTTTACTAACGTCTATTATCAATTGGTTTAGTGTAAAGAGAGGATATCAGATCGATTTATTTAAAAAATATCCCGGGGAAGTACAGCAGGATATTTTCGCGAAGTTGCTGTCAAAAGGGGCTGCTACTGAATGGGGGAAAAAATATGGCTATGCGGCCCTGTCATCCATTGAAGATTTTCAGGAGAAGGTACCCCTTCAGACTTACGAGGATGTCAAGCCCTATGTCGACCGGGTGCGCAGGGGGGAGAACGATCTGCTCTGGCCGGGAGAGACAAAATGGTTTGCAAAATCATCCGGGACCACCTGTGATAAAAGCAAATTTCTGCCGGTCAGCAAAGAAAGCCTTGAGGAATGCCATTTCCGGGGAGGAAGGGATGTGCTTGCCCTATACCTGAAAAACAATCCTGATTCAAAGATTTTTCAGGGCAAGGGATTGACACTGGGAGGAAGCCATAAGATAGACAATTACAATAATCAGTCTTACTATGGCGACCTGAGCGCTATTCTTATAGAAAATCTGCCATTCTGGACTGAATTTATCCGCACGCCGAGTCATGATGTTGCCTTGATGGAAAAATGGGAAGAGAAACTTGATAAGATTGCCCGTGAGACCATTCATGAAAATGTCACCAGCATTGCAGGTGTCCCGTCCTGGAACCTGGTTATGTTGAAATATATGCTGGAATTTACCGGCAAAAGAGATCTCCTGGAAATATGGCCTAACCTGGAATTATTCATGCATGGCGGAGTCAGCTTCATTCCTTACCGTGAACAGTTCAAAAAGCTCATTCCTTCGGAAAACATGCACTATATGGAAAGCTATAATGCTTCCGAAGGCTTTTTTGCTATTCAGGATGATCCGGCTGATGATGGCATGCTGCTCATGCTTGATTACGGGATTTTTTATGAGTTCATACCCATGGATGAATTCGGAAAAGAACATCCCGCTGCCGTAACCATAGACAAAGTCGAAAAAGATACCAATTATGCACTGGTAATATCGACCAATTCGGGACTTTGGCGGTATATTATCGGCGATACCATACGATTTACCTCAACTTTTCCGCATAAAATAGTCATCTCAGGCAGGACCCGGCATTTTATCAATGTTTTTGGAGAAGAGGTCATTGTGGATAATGCCGAAAGGGCTTTGGGAATTGCCTGTGAAAAATCAGGTGCCAGGATCACGGATTATACGGCAGGCCCGATTTTTATGAGCGACAATAAGAAGGGTGCTCATGAATGGGTCATTGAATTTTCTGTACCCCCTGATGATATTGATTATTTTACCACCCTGATGGATCATGCATTAATGTCATTGAATTCAGACTATGAAGCCAAAAGATACCGGAACATAACCCTGGATAAACCCGTGGTCCATCGCGTGGAAAAGGGTACTTTTTATCAGTGGTTGCAGGAAAAAGACAAGCTGGGGGGACAAAACAAAGTTCCCCGGTTATTCAATGAAAGAAAATATCTGGAAGAACTGCTTCAGATTGATAAAAAATTGAAAAACAATCAGAAAATGCATTAAATTTATCACCCGTTATTATTCTCAATCTGAACAGTACCAACTGGACAATACCTAAGAATTCACCATGAGCATGCACATCGCTGTAGCCGGGAATATCGGCTCCGGGAAAACTACATTGACCAATCTTTTGTCAAAACACTTTAGCTGGGATGCACATTATGAAGATGTGGAAGATAATCCTTACATTACTGATTTTTATAACGATATGCAGCGCTGGTCGTTTAACCTTCAGATTTATTTTCTCAACACCCGGTTCAATCAGATACTTACTTTCCGACGGTCGGGCAAAACGCTCATACAGGACAGGACCATTTATGAGGACGCTTATATTTTTGCCCCCAACCTCCATGCCATGGGATTGATGTCAACCCGTGATTTTGAAAATTACTTTACCCTTTTTAACATGCTGGGTTCGTTAATTCAGCCACCCGATCTGGTGATCTATCTGAGGGCTTCCGTTCCTACCCTGGTAAAACAAATTCAGAAAAGGGGAAGGAAATATGAAGACAATATTCGCCTGGATTATCTTAAGCGCCTGAACGAAAGATACGAAGCATGGATTGATTCCTATAACATGGGCAAACTGCTGATTGTAGATGTTGACACAGTTAATTTCATCGATAAGCAGGAGGATTTAAGCATAGTTATTGATAAGGTCAACGCAGAGATCCACGGATTGTTCTAACGGTTTTTACAGTGCTTTGAGGCGCTGGTGAATGGTTTCCCATCGTGTTTCATTGATCTTTGCCCCGGGCTCTTCAATAACATTGGCCGCTAAAAGAGCACCGATATTACCACATTTTTCAAGCGAATATCCTTTTATCAGTCCAAAAAGAAATCCCGCCGCAT
>Ga0105100_10000063_pt1 | contig 56003 bp, 41 predicted proteins | sample PPLLak12cMay2015_2_FD_87033 | JGI IMG/M metagenome (GOLD analysis project Ga0105100, IMG submission 87033) | Freshwater sediment microbial communities from Prairie Pothole Lake near Jamestown, North Dakota, USA - PPLs Lake P8 Core (1) Depth... | ecosystem: Environmental > Aquatic > Freshwater >... | reverse complement strand
TGTCGAGTTCGTCGAGGCGTTGGCCGGTGAAGAAAATGGGGTTGCCGACCGGGGTGCCGGACCATGAAGTGAAGTCCGGGTCCAGGCGGGTTAGTTTGCCATACGCATCATATTCATAGCGTTCTTCAATTGTTCCATTGTCAGCTATCAGAGCGACCGGGCTGAATAAATGATCGTGGGCGTAGTAATAATCGTCATCGTCCACGGTCATTATCAGGGCCTCATCGAGGTAATTGCCATAAGCGAAATCACGCTGGCGGTCATCATTTTCATCGGTCTCGGTCAAGACCCGCCAGCCGTCGTAATAATAATGCGTGGTCGTATCGGCTATGCAGTCCTCAACGGCAATCCTTCTTCCAAGCGCATCGTAAGTATAAACCGCCACATCCACCGTATCGCTCGATTTTTTCACCCTGGTCAGCCTGTTCTCATAATCATAATGATACGTATAGCCATCGTGGTCCCCGGTCATATTGCCGGCATTATCGTGGGTGACGTTAGTACCGGAACCCAGGCCGATGTAAGTGTATTCGTTGACGTCGTTGTGTTGATATCTGGCCACATCAGTTCCGTTATGCTTAAGGGTTGTCCGGTTGCCCAGCTTGTCATACACGAAATCTTCGTTTTGGGTCTGGACGCCTACAAGATACTCCGCACGAGTCAATCTGTCAAGGGTGTCGTAAGTGTAGATATTGGCCGGGGGGCTTCGGTTGTTACGATGGCGGATTTCCGAATAGTCTCGCTACCGGTGGTTATGTACACATTTAACATTTTGCCAAGGTCGCTTTTTGTCTTATTCTATTTGGAGGATAGTGTATCTTTTTATTTTTTATAAAGGTAAAATAATTTTGATACCAATCCGATAATCATTAAAGTAGTACTAAGTAAAGTATGAAGTATTGCATGATTTGAATTACTATCTAATCCAAAGATAAACAAATATAATAGACCTATAATTATTAAAGCATTGCTAGCATATTTAAGTTTAAAAATCATTATTTATATTCCTTCGAGCAACAACAGTCACAACTCTCCCTGAACCACCTAGTAATCCAGCCTATTCCTGCACTCCATGTTTCCCAACCTGCACAACGGTAACCTGCTCTATTAGCTAAATCATCAGCTAAGATATCATCTAGTAGCTCATCAGTATCAATATCTTCACCTGGTTTCTTTTAAATTGCCCCTTCAATTAAATCTCTCATTCCCTTGGTAAATCCGCCAATTCTTGCTATAAGCTGTTGTACTGGTTGAGCGTGAATTGGACAAACGCGTTTAATTGTTTACATCTAATTTTATCTGTTTTGCCTTTGGCAAATCAAGGTTTTTTTAGGCATGGGAAAGCTTGGAATTGTCTTTTGTGATTGAGATAATGGGATGGTGGAGACAAAGCCACCACCCCCACGACAATTCGTCGCCTTCAACTGGTTATCCCTGGTAGGTTGTACCTGGACAGAGCCTACTTCCGTTTGGCCAGTCGATAGTATTCTTGTCGATGGTTCAATTATTGTCAAGTTTCTTTTTCTTATGAAGCTTACCACTACGTGGTTCTGGAAATTGTTGGTTGGATGTTGGTCCACGGGTTTCGGCCTGTCGGCCTGCACCCGCGGCTATGCGTATTCGACCGCTACGCGGTCGGAAGAGAAAATTGCGGGCACGGCCCGCACTACCTAGCTTCGCGATAATGGAGAAGATGGCGGGCACGGCCCGGGCTACCCGGCTGGAGAAGAGAGATTGCCGCGTCGGCCTTCGGCCTCCTCGTAATGACAGTGGTGGGCGGGGCAGTGGAAGATGGATTGGCTATCGCGGCTCTGGGTATCGTGTTTTTTTCCTGTTTGAGGGATTGCTAAGGTGACGGAAACGGGGTGGTTGCAAAATTGCTTTGGTCATGGTATTTTATGCGAATGGCTAAGACATCAGGGAAAAATAAGGCTGGAACAGGGCTGGAAGGGCAGTTTAACTTTGTCGAAGGTTCGTATCTGGAATCGACAAGCCGGCCGTGGTATGCGCTGCTTTTTCTGCTGCCGCTGGTAGGGTTGTATGAGGCTGGGACACAACTGGTCAGTGCCGAACAAATTGCGGAGGCGCCCCGTATAATGGCGTTTACCTGGCTGATGGGGCTGGCTGAGTGGATCGGTATGGACCGTTCCATGGCGTGGGCGTTTCCTGGACTGGTGGTGGTGATAATACTTTTGTGCTGGCATCTGAGCAGTCAGAATCCGTGGCGTGTACGTCCGGGCTGGATTGGTTGGATGGGTTTGGAATCCCTGGTGCTGACGGTACCGCTGTTCGCCCTTGGGGCGGTGATGAACAGTGCTAAGAGTTGCGTGGTGGTCGCGGTGGTCAATGACGGCGGCGTGGCGGCAGGTTACATGGCAAAGATTGTGACCAGCATAGGGGCGGGTATTTATGAGGAGCTTGTGTTCAGGCTGATTTTGGTCGGGCTTATTCTTATGGTGCTGGAAGATGTGCTGAAAGTGCGAAGCCTGATCGCAGTGGCAATCGCGGTGTTTGTATCCGCGGTATTGTTCGCGGTGCATCACTACGTCGGTCTTCAGGGCGGCAAGATTGTTCGTTTGGAAGAGGTTAAGGTAGGCAGCTTTGTCTTTCGGATGGTGGCGGGGATATATTTTGCCGTGATATTCCGTTATCGTGGGTACGGCATTACCGCAGGTGCGCACATCGCTTACGACATTATCTATTTTACAGGCAGTTGACCTGTGGGAACCTCTAATGTCAGGACGGGCCGGGTTACAAATCAGTAACTTCGATTTCGTCAGGCAGGTTTGTCGGTGGTTTGGCGGTTTCGACGTATTCAATGTGTCCGCTGCCCTGAGCGTCTTGTGGTAAGTTTACCGATCCCATATACCAGGCGGCCAAGTCGCTGTTACTAAAGTATATTCCATCACTGCCTTTAAGTGTCAGCGAGTTAATAGAATAGTCACCAACGAAATCATTCATTGTACGGTTTAGAGCTTCCAACTCGTTATCGCAGCCGATCCATAGGGCGGATTCGCTTATCGCTCCAGCCGTGATCGAACCGACATTGCCGGAAATTCGCCAGAACGCCTGATCGAGGACACCAGATATTTTCGCGTCGGCCAGCGCTATGCCTCCCGGTCCGGTTATGAACAGATTGGCCTGGAAATTGCCGGCGATCTGGTTTTTCGTATCTCCTTTGATAGTCAACTTGCCCAGCCACGGTGTGTCTATATAATCCTGCAAATCATTGCCTTCGAGCCATTCTGTGGCGGTTATGGATTTGATCGGAAAGGAAGCGGAATCGATACTGAGGTCTGTCACCTTTGCGAGGCTTATCGATACCGTTTCGCTGGGATCGGTTGACGATGCCCCGATTGATATCAGATGTCCGTCCGGCACGTCCGCTAAGACATCGCCCAGCACCAGTCGTTTGAGGCTGCCGACAACGTTAATGTCACCCCGCAAATTTGTTGTTTTGCCGGTAATACTTGCAATTGAGCCATTCACCAGAATATCGCCCAGGGTTGTCACGGCTTCTTTACCTTTGGTTTTAACAGATAATTTGCTTGTCTGCTGGGTATTGTTGAGGGTTAACGTAGTAAAGTCACCATTTCCTTCAATTTCGCCGTAACCCGGGCTGCTGAGAGTGAAGGTGACCGGGACATCGTTATCATCTAAAACAGTTAATTTAACTTTCTGCCTGGCATCGAAATCGCCGAACTTCCAGACCAATTCATACTCGTTGCCGACCACGACATTGCTGTTATAGGTTTCGTCACTTTCTTCAATGAGATTGTTGACATCAATTTCGGTCAACAGATAATAATTTCCGGCGGGGACATCAGGCGGAATTGTCACTTTGGTTTTGAAAGTTTTGGCCCTGCCGGGCGCGAGCTTGACCGTTTGATTACTCAAGAGACCTATTATTATATCGTCATCGCCAGGGAACTGATCGGTTGAAAGGTATGTATAGATGTCAATTTTGTCGCTGGTGGCGACATTGCCGATATTTGTAATCATGATCGGCACATTACCTTTATCACTGGGCACAATGGGATTCGGCAAGGTAATGTCGCCGAATTGGCCGATCAGGTCGGGACCGTCAGGGACAGCCATTTCCCAGGCTCCCATATCGACTCCGCCTCCGAATGTCCGATCATTACCCTCTATGTCGGTATCAAAACCCGCGATGGCGTTGCTGTCACCGGCATTTCGACATGGAGACTGGGCACTTAAAGTGTAATCGTCAATCCAGAAGTCGTCGTCAGTGATAGCGGGCGTGCCATTGGGATCCCAATAGCCGGCATCGGCAAATGCCGGGTCGTCATCAATATTGCCCAGGCCAAATTCTTCGAGTGGAACAGAAGCAAGACCGAAATATATCAATCCACCCCTTACATCGGTATATGACAGAACAAGCATGGCTTGTTCAGATGTGGCGATTTCCGGTCCTGCCGCTTCGGGCAATTGCTCCTGAGTATCTCCTCTTACGATATTGTCCCAAAAAATGCAATTGGTTATCGTGGTATCGCCTGCGAAAGACCAAATACCACCACCGTAATAATAAGCACTGTTTGCGGTAAAGGTGCAGTTCGTCAGTGTAATACTGCTGTCGTTACAATAAATTCCTCCTCCATAATTTTCGGATCGGTTATTAGTGATAACGCAATTGGTCATCATCATATTGCTGCCATTGGTGCAGGATATGGCCCCGCCCCAATTGTCTGAGGTATTACCATAAATTCTGCATCCGGTTAACATGGGACTGCTATCTTCGTCACAGGCGATTCCACCACCGCTCACAGAGGCGTCCGTGCCGCCGGCCCAGTTGCCCCTGATAATGCAGTTTGTAATTGTGGGACTGCTGGATACGCACTTGAGCGCACCACCTGAACCGGCATAGCCGTTGCTGATGGTAAGTCCGTCAACAATGGAGTTTGGATCTTCGCTGTTGTGGAAATAAAAGCCGCGATGTGGTTCAGATTGGGTACCATTTGAATCAATGACGGTATTCGCTACCACATTGAGATCGCCGGGATCAGTACCGCGGACGGTGATGGCCAGTCCATAAAAGTCAAGATCGCGATTGCCCGGTCCGGTGTATATACCTTGCATAAGAATAACTACATCGTGATCGTCAGCAAGATCGATCGCTGCCTGAATTGTTGCTTTAGGATACGATAATGTACCCTCCCAACTATCGTCTCCATTTGCGGCGTCAACATAGTAGTCGGCGGCCGTGGTCGATCCATGACAAAAAAGCAATATGAGCAAGATTGCCACTATAGTTTTTTTTATGTTATTTTCCATTTGATCTGTACCCATACCAAATGAAAATACCATGTAGTAAAAGTTACATTTACGTAAATCACAAGATGCTACGATTGGCCCTGCCAGGTACAATGACACCCGTTAGGTGTGGTTTGCCAGATGGAGGAACATGTTGCTTTTCGGGGAGGGGGGGGTGATTATGGCTTGATTCTAAATGTACGGGCAGACCAACAAATCTCCATGATGTCCGCAAACTCGCCTTTATTCTCTTCCATAAATAATAAGGTGACATTATGACATTTATTATCGGGCTCTGCAAGGATTTTTCTTTAGTTTTTTTGTTGGTATCTATTAACCAAGGATGTGAAGTGACCGATTCGGCGAACATATCGCTGACGTCAAAAGGATTATTTCAGGCAGGCGATGTCGTATTGAATAAATGTCTATACGATTAAGTCATAGGAGTTTTGTTTCTCCGGGGACCGCTACCGGCTGCACCGGAAGATCGCCCATTTCATATTTGGGCGGCGACAAGTCCAGCTTTGATGTGTTCATTACCCAGTTCCAACTTAGTTCTCGTCCGGTATAGGCACTCATGCGACCCATGATAGCGGTCATGGTACTTTCGGCGATCTGTTGGCCTTCGTTAATTGGTTCGCCACGACGAATACTTTCGATAAGGTCCGTGTGTTCCTGGATAAAAGGGTTGGAGTCGGGACCTTCATATTTGTAGGGATTGGCGCCCTTGATAGTACCGTCGCCATAAGCGTCGCCCTTTGTGCCGACTATTCTTTCTGATATTCGATTGGTACAACCATCCATTTGTCGGCACATGCTTATAATTCGTACACCCTCGGGATATTCATACTCGACCGCAAAGTGATCGAATATATTACCGATCTTTCGTAGTTGACGGCCCCCCATTCCTATGGCCTTGACTGGATGCGCTCCGATCGCCCAGTTCATGACATCGAGGTTGTGAACGTGCTGCTCGACAATATGGTCGCCTGAAAGCCAGGTAAACCAGGGCCAACTGCGTAGTTGCCATTCCATACCCGAGAGTCCCTCCGGCTGGTAATACTTCCAGTAGTCCATCATTATTCCGTCGTTCCAATAGCACTGTCCGCTGACAATCTTGCCAATTTCGCCGTTGTGAATGCGCTTCATAATCTCCAGGTATGGCAGGTCATGCCGCCGCTGTGTGCCGGCCACTATCGCAAGTTTTTTTTCCGTCGCTATTTTCGATGAAGCGATAACCGAGCGTACGCCCAGGGGGTCCACCGCTACGGGTTTTTCCATGAACACGTGCTTGTCCGCTTCGACGGCAGCCTTGAGGTGCATAGGTCGAAAGTGGGGTGGGGTAGCCAGGATAACTATATCGACGTCAGCGGCGATGACTTTTTCGTAGGCATCGAAGCCGACAAAACAGGTATCGTCGGTGACTTTGCAATTATTCGGCATCTTTTCAGCGAGCGTTTTGCGTGACTCATCCATGCGATCCTTGAAGAGGTCTGCGATGGCAGTGATATCGACGTTTTCTGAGGATTCCACACAATTCAACGCAGCTTCTGTGCCGCGTCCGCCACAGCCGATCAGGCCAACCCGCAGTTTGTCACTGCCGGCGGCGTAAACGTGCCTGCTACCCGCGGTAAGGGCCGCCAGCGATACTGCCGCCGTAGCCGATGTTTTGATAAAGTCCCTTCGTGAGAGTTTTTTTGTTTTTTTGCCGCTCCTTTTCATGATCGAATTGCTCCTTAAAAACACATTGTCTCATTTAGAAGAAACTAAGTTGCATTCATTATTGAGGCTCCCTTGAATATAACTTAGAAATCGTCACAGACACGATACGCTTTTATCACGGCCTGTTCACCTTCTTTGCCACCTTTGCTGTTGCCGTGCTCCATTCCGACTACGCCTTTGAATCCTTTGTCATAAATGTGTTTGAAGACGTTCTGGTAGTTGATCTCTCCGGTTGTCGGTTCGTTTCGGCCGGGATTATCGCCCACCTGGAAGTAGGCGATTTCGCTCCAGGCCATGTCGATATTTGGAATCAGATTACCCTCGGTGACCTGTTGATGATAAAGGTCGTCGAGTATTTTGCATGAGGGGCTGCCTACCGCTTTGCATATCTGATACGCCTGGGGGATTTTGCTGAGGAACAGCCCGGGATGATCGGTCCACGGGTTTAGAGATTCGAGCACCATTATCAGTCCCGATGGCTCGCACACCTCGGCGCACCATTTGAGTTTTTCGATGGCGTTGGCTGTCTGATAGTCCCATTCCATGTTTTTGGCGTAGGCGCCGGGCACGACCGTGCACCATTTAGCGTTGACGCGATTGGCCACTTCGACAGCCTGTTTCATCGTTTCGACGAGCATATCGCGCACCGATTTGTCGTCGGAGACGAAAGTCGGCCTGTCGAAGTTGAACCCCGCCACGAAGACTCCCATTGTCATACCGAGCCGGCTCATTTGGCTGGCGATTTTTTCCTGCATATCTTTGGGCCGGCTCATCATGCCATTATCTTCCATGGCTGTAAACCCCTGGTCGGCCATGAACTTTAGCTGGTCGATCGGATCATCGCCCCCGTGATGGCGAAACATTCCGAAATGGGGCGCGTACTTGAGTTTGAATTTTTGGTTATCCGATGATGTGGAAGTGCGGCTTTGCCCTTTCGCTGTCGCTGATGCCAATGCCGCCGTTCCTGCCGCCAGACTGGTTGTCAGAAAGTTTCTTCGATCCATAACAGTACCTCCCAAAAAAATTGTTGTTCGCACAAGTAAGGTCCGAGTCATCGTTTCTGATTTTGACTAGTACCGGTATTGTATCGCAATCGAGATGTTTTGTTAAGAGATATTCCGGCACTTTTGTAACTACAGTAGCATCAAGACATTACAATGATTATGATTTTCCCGGTCGGCGTATTGTGCCGTCGGTCAAACGAAAAAGGTGTGGCGGCAGGGATTTGGTGACAAAAACCTTGCGTTTCGTATCATTATACTACCGGGCTGGGGCAGTTACGGTTATTTGCAATGTTTTCTATGTCTGAATCGACCTGGTTGATGGGGCGTTTCTTTGTCGATTGGCTGGGGATGGTCAGGCTCTCGCCATACACAGATGTTGGAAACTATCTCTTCGTCCATCGCGATATTACTGCCTTCGCATTCAATTACGTAGGCGGGATATCTTTGATGTAACGTGACAACTGTTCCCGGTCTTATGCAGATACTGTCCAGTTTATGAAGCTGCTGGTCGCTTTTACAATTAACATAGGCAACTCTCGCAGACTGACCTACTTCTAATTCGACCAACGGTACAACAGAGCTTTGCGCAGTCCGGGTGGAACGTTCGCAGCACCGGCCCGGCGGTATAGGCATTCCGTGAGGACATGTCCTGGGATGGCCCAGTAAAATACAGATACTATCGACCAACTCGTGGGTAACCGTATGTTCGAATTCGCAGGCGCCCGATTCAAAGTCGCTGCCGAGGACATCATAAAGTAACCTTTCCGCCAGTCTGTGGGCGCAGATAATGCGTGATGCATAGTCCCGGCCTTTTTTTGTAAGGGCGATTTTGTCGTTTTCGCTTAATTCGGCTAAATCTTCAGAGACAATTTCATCGATTATGCTGGCGTCGTATTTTTTATCCATAGCGTCCTTTATCACGTTTATGGAATCTTTTCCGCCCTCTTTCATGTACCACAATTGCTCAAGATGTTCGTCTCTTTCTCTCGTTTTGTTCATAGGACGTGTACCTCCCAAGTGCGATTTCGCTTACGCGGCTCTGTGTGTCGCACTTTTCCTTATGTGTTGCTTATGCGCAAAGTCAACTTCCAATAGTAAATACCAAAATCCAGTGCAGGATGCCAGCTAAAATAAAAGAAGATATATTTATAGCCAAAGCCATAGCTAAACCGGTTTTTGCTCCCATTACCTTGCACATTGCCACTACATTGGCAAAGCAAGGCACAAACATTGTGGTAAGAACAACGGTTACAATGCACTGTGTATAGCTAAGCGCGCCGGCATCCACCATGTTTAACGCCACGCCCGCTGCTGCTTCATGTCTGGCAATTGCAAGAATAAGCACATCCAGAATATCACGAGGCAAGCCAAGCCAAGAGACCACAACCGGTTCCATTAACGTTTTTGCAAAATCAAGGACACCCGTTTTGTCAAGCAGGAACAAGGCGGCCGCGGCAATCATAAAAATAGGAATGGCTTCCTTCAAAAACCAATATAATCGATAATACGTTTTGACGCATATAGCTTTTAGATTGGGCACACGCACAGCGGGCAGTTCCTGTATAAAATCACTTCTCTGGTCGTCTTTGATAAACCTGTTAAGGATTAACCCCGCACATATTTCGACAAGGACCAGAGTTCCATAGCCAATCATAAAAGCCTTAATGCCGATCCTGCCGAATATGCCCATATCAACGCCCATTTGGGCAGAGCAAGGTATGGCAAAGGCAATAAGATAAACGGCTATAAATTTTTCTTTTTTGGATTGCAATCCTCTGGTGGTAAGCGTTGCCATAGTCTTACATCCCATGCCCAGGATCAATGGCATCATGGCTTTCCCGGTTAGACCTATCTTTTCAAAAACTCTTTTAACCAAAACACAAAGGTTTGGGATATAACCGATGTCTTCGAGAAAACCGAATATGATAAAGAATACTGACAGTATGGGAAGCACTGTAATGATGGCGTTAAAGAGGCCCATAGTCAAAATCCCATAATGCCCTACCAGGAATTCGGTCCAGAAGCCTTTTCCCGGCAAAGTGCTCGTTATAAAATCTATGGTAGGATCAAGTAAGGCGGCGCTTAGGACTTCGTCCAAAAACCCGGCGACATGTGTCACAAGTAAAAATGTGATCACCAGGAAAAACCCTAATATTGGAAGCCCAAATACCGGATGGCGGCTCAACCGGCCGAAAATTCTGGAAAACTCACCCGGTGCTATCTTCTGTTTTCTGGTTGCTTTTTCGGCGATATCTTCCACCCAGGCGCTACGCTTGTTGTTTAGAACATGTCCGATGTTTCCCTGGAATTGCCGCCTGAGGTTATTTACCTTTTTCCTTAACAGGGCACCTTTTTCCTGACCGTATTCTTTTGTTAAGCAATCCATCATAAACGGGTCATTGAGCAACAACAGAACCGCTGTCTTTCGCTTGAAAGGCACGTCCTCCGGCAGATCAGAGACGATAGCCGATATACCATCATTTATGATTGAGCCGTACTGCAAAAGTTTTTTGCTGCTCCGTGCGTTTTTTATGGTGTTTTTGAGATTGCCTGTGCCCAATCCGTTTATAACTATCGACTCGATAACAGGGACATCTAAAAGGCGTGACAATCCACTGGAATCAATCCATATTCCCCTTCTGGCGGTTTCATCTATGGCATTGAGGGATATAACCATTGGTATCTGTAATTCCATCAGATCGGCGGTAAGGATCAGCGATTGTTTCAACCGGTTGGCATCGATGCACTGTAATATTATATCCGGCTTTTCCGAGAATATCATATCCCGGACTATGATCTCTTCTTCGGAGTGAATATAGAGACAATGGAGACCGGGCGTATCGATGATTTCATAAAGTTCGCCATTAATCTCACATTTCGCCCTTTTCATCTCTACGGTAGTGAGTGGATAGTTGGCAACCAGGGTATATTGGCCTGTGAGGTTATTGAATATCTGACTTTTGCCGGTATTCGGCAGGCCGACAATAGCGATTTTTTTGACCGCATGGGAAGTGCTCGAATTATCTCTTTTTATTTTTTCCTGGGCGCTCATCGCGTTTTCCTTCCAGGCCGTTGTGTTTAAAATACCATTTGTGTTCGCAGGCCGACAACGACAGCATCTTTGTTAGTTTTGTCACCGCCCGGACCGGCAATATATTGGATGTTGGGACTTATGTGGAACCATGGCGTGACCTGAGCACTGTAATAAACTTCCAAAAGGCTTTCATCGTTTTTGGTATAGCCGTTTCCCTCGTTCGCACCAGCATAATCGCTGAATATTCCCTGAGCGAAAGCCCCGCTAAGCACATCATGATCACGGCCGGCGATCAGTCCCTGATACTGCAACCCGATACTCCAGAAATTTTCAAACTCGTTCAGGTCGCTGTCGGCGTAACCAAACCGACCAAAAACACCCAACCCCTGTGTGTCTTCCGGGTCGCTATTTTCTCTTGTGAGCAACTGGTCGCAGCTTAGATACAAACCAATATCATCATGACAGTTTTTCTGGTTCGAAAATCTCGCTTTGTCCTGTCCATCTATCCACATACCCACGCGATAAGCGCCCGGCATTGCACCTTCAGCACAATTAAACTGGGGCGTTATCCCCATTTCCAGGGCATAGAAAAAGTAGTCTTCATTGTGGAAAGCTGTTCTGAAACCAGTTTCTCTACCATCTGCCTGGGCATCGACTGCTCCGGCCATGATATACCACGAATCGGTTATGGCCAAGTTGAGTACAAAACCAAGGCCTTGTTCAGGAAACGGTATCGTAGGATCGTCAACTAAAGAAGCATTTAGAAACTGGCAGCATTCATCATCAGCGTATTTACTCACGTCAAATATGCCGGTAAAGTCCAGCTTACCAATCGCTATGGTAAGATTTTCACTGAACAATGGCGTTTCGTAAAAACATTCGACAATATCCATTGTACGGTTGCTGACAGAAAGAGCATTTATGCCCCATGTACTGCCTACCGAATGGGTGTCAATGCCTTCTTCGTTAGGCCAGCCGCCCCAGCCGTGTACAGAGAAAAACCCGCCTTCGATACCCACCAGTTTTTCCATATCCATCGACATCTCAAGGTCATATCTGCCGATATGCCTTCCTCGATGATCATTTGTGCTTGTTCCGCCTTTGACATTTGCCTGATAGGCAGTGGTCAAACCAAGACCCACTTCTATACCGGAAAGCGTCAACTGGTCGTTGAGACCCCAAAAACCGTTAGTAGGACTGGCACAATGCCAAAAATCAGCGACTATTTTTGAGTTGTCATGCGATTCATCAGCCGGGCAAATCCCAGCTAGCGCCAACACGAGCATAAAAAGCCATAAAGAGCTATTTTTCATAAAGCCATTCTTTTGCTAAATAGTTTTTTACATCGCGGGCCCAAGAGCCGCGACAATTATGAGAACGATTCTCAATCTCAATATAGAGGATTCTATAGTTTTTTGGAATCACCGTCAACGGATTTTACGAAATTCCTCAAAAATTTGTCATAATTTTCGTAACATCTGTATTTGTAGTATATTGCGGAAATTTTAGCAGCAAATATTTTAATAAATATTTTGTGGCAGAGCGAAATTTTATTGAAATTGAGAATCATATTCAACTATAATTGTATGTTATATGAAAAATGCGAAGAACATTTTCAGGCAATATCTCAAAGAAGCTGGAATGCTCTATAGCCGACAGCGAGAGCAAATTCTGGATGTATTTTTGCAAACCGAACGGCATTCTACAATTGGTGATCTCCACGAGCTTGTAAAAAGGGAAAACCCCAGGATTGGCCTTGCTACTGTGTACCGGACGATGAGAATAATATGCCAGGCCGGTTTGGCAAGAGAGACTGATTTTGGAGACGGTTTCAGGCGATTTGAGCATAAATATCGTCATCAGCACCATGATCATTTGGTATGTCTTGAATGTGGCAGGGTCATTGAGGTGATCAGCCCCGAGATCGAAGGTTTGCAGGAGACGTTGGCCAGGAGGCATGAATTTGTCCCCACCAGTCACAAGATGCAGATATTTGGCGTGTGCAGGGCGTGTGAACGTGACGCCGACATCAAACGTAATAAGGAATAGGGCGGGAAATGTAAAGAGTCGGCACAGAATGGCAGATCGGTCAGTTTGAGTTTTTTTGCTGGTAGTTGGGATCGTGGCGGCGGCGATACCACAAGGGCCATTGGTCGGGACGGACGTTTTGCCAGAGGCCCTGCTTTTTGCGTTGAGCGTTTTTTTGCAGTTGCAAGAAATTCCGGCGGAGTATATGGTCGAAGCGATGGTCGGCGTAGGCGAAGCCCTGAGTGATGAGTTGTTCGTTGAGCATTTTTCCGTCGGGTAGATAGATATACGCCAACAGGCGTCCGTAGTAATCGCGTGGTCTCTGGAAAGGTTCGAGATTAATGGTAACCTGACGATTCAAAGTCGCCCGGCGTGTAAATTCGGCGGCTTCCGGGCCGTAATACATTGCGCCCTGGTCGGGATGCTTCGTTTCCGGGGTGTCCACGCCCCACAACCGAACACGAGTATAGGCCTTGCCGGTTTGCAGATCGGGGATGTCAATGTCGATGGTGTCGCCGTCAACGACCTTGATAACGGTAAATTTCCGGTCGTGATAGCGACTGTGATCGCCAGCGGGCAAAGGGCCGAAGTAACCCAGACGTTGCGCCAGCACCACTATCGACAGGACGACTATGAAGACAAAACCCAACTGGCGACGGCGTCTGGAGGCCAATGGGTGTTTTTTGGGTGATTTTTGGGCCATATCCGTATTGTAGTAGAAATATTGCTTGAAGGAAGTGGCGTTTACCGGTTATACTTATCACATTACCACAGGATTATGGATTCTGTAAGATTTCCAATGGAGTTGCAGAAATGGAAAAGATGTCAATATGGAAGCGATTTGGCGGCTGGCTGCGTCGTTCGCAAACGTCCAAAAGCTGCGGAGAGGTGGTTCATCTGGATGCGGAGGGTCTGCTGGTCGATCCGGCTGAGGACGACCAGATAAGTGAAAATTCGTCGATGTTGCCAGTGCGCAACAACAAAAAAGAACAGCCCCTGGCAATGATGGAAGAGGGGTTTAACCGGTTGGTGGACGTACTCGAATCGATCAATAATAACGTAGTACAGCAACGAAAACATAATGCCGAAATGGTCGATAAACTCTCGGAACTGAGCGATTCTATGCGGACTTTGCCGCAAAGCGTCGAATCGCAGGGTCGTGCAGCCAAGATGATGACCGACGAGATCAAGAGGCAATCCTTGTATAGCCAGCAATTAGCCGAGACGATCAAGTTACTGCCGGAGATGAACCAGGACCAACTCGAAAAACTTGGCGATGTTGCCCGGCATCTGGAAAAATCGACGGAGGCGGAATTGCAAATGGCTGAGTCCTTCAATCAATTTGGACAGGCCACACAGGGGCTGTTGAATAACAGCAAGACTCAAACGCTATCGCTGACGAATATTGGCCGAATGCTGGAGCAAAACGAACAGCAGTTGCGAGAGCTTTCGAAGCGGCAGAGCCGTCGATTTGCCTGGCTGCTGGCCATTGTACTGGCCGTGTCGCTGGCGGCGGCGGGAGCTATAGCAGCAATGCTGATATACTACAAGCCTAAAGCATAGTAGCATATACCCAAGTCAGATATTTAAAGGAGGTTTGCAAGTTACTGAAGTTAAAGTGGTTATGTAAAATCGGCCAGGTTTTTTTTGCAATTGGGCTGCCAGTGTCAAAAGAATTAAGTTTTCCGTTGTTTTTTTTGATTTTTTGTTATATACATGCTTCTTGTTAGCCAAGTTGCTTCGTAGTGCCGATAATAGCAATTTGGAATGTGGTTATTTTTATTACTACTTTAGCGGATCGGTGCCGTCGTTCGGGCCGACCGGCTGAGGATGTCGGTTATGTTTACAGAAGAGAACAAACAGAAGGTTATTCAGGAACATGCGGTGCACGAGAAAGATACCGGTTCGCCGGAAGTGCAAATAGCACTGCTGACGCATCGCGTAAAGGATCTGACGGAGCATCTGAAGATACACAAAAAAGATCATGCTTCGCGTCGTGGTCTTTTGAAAATGGTTGGGAAACGTTCCAGCTTACTAAAGTACCTCATGAGGAGTGATCGCAGCCGATATAATGCGATCATCTCCAAGCTTGGTCTGCGTAAATAGGACCTTCGGGCTACTGCAATTTGGATTTGGCCCGAGATTATACCGCTGGCGCAAAGGAGGCAAGGGGTTTTGTAGTGCTGGTTTCTCCTGATTTTTCAAGGTGGCGAGAGTGGGTACAGGTAGTTTTACGGTATTTGAGCGGAGAGTTGTGTGTTATATGCGGTGGTGATAGTAGTTTTTGTTGTTTTGGTGGTTGAGATGGTGACAATGTTAATTTTTGGCTTAAGATAAGGCAGTTAGGATAAGAAAAATATGTCAATTGTAACAAAAGTTGAAAGAGAAATTGCAGGAAAGATGCTCTCTATTGAGACAGGTAAACTTGCTAAGCAGGCATCGGGAGCGGTAGTAGTTCGATACGCAGATACAGTGGTATTGGCAACCGTAGTAGCTGCGGATCCGAAACCGGGAACAGATTTTTTCCCGTTAGAGGTGGACTATCGTGAAAAGACGTCGGCGGCGGGGAAGTTTCCAGGCGGATTTATTAAACGTGAAGGACGTCCCAGTGAAAAAGAGATTCTGACGATGCGGATGATCGATCGTCCGTTGCGTCCATTGTTTCCGAAAGGTTTTGTTGACGAGGTTCAGATTCAAACGATAGTATTGTCGGCCGACCAGCAGAATGATCCGGATATTCTGGCCATGATCGGAGCCTCGGCAGCTTTGAGCATCTCCGAGATACCGTTTGATGGGCCGATCGGAGCGGTTCGCATCGGACGGGTTGACGATCAGTTTGTAATCAACCCGACCCATGCCGATTTGGAACGGACTACTTTAAATATGACTTTAGCCGGCCACACCAAGGCGGTAAACATGATAGAAGTTGCCGCCAATGAGTTGCCGGAAGATGTTATAGTTGAGGCGATTGAGTTTGGGCATAAGGTCATTGTTGAAGTATGCGAGGTGATTTCTGAATTGACTGAGAAGTGTGGAAAAGAAAAGAAGGAATTTGTTTCGCCAGACACCAGCGAACTGATGACCCTGCTGGAAGAAAAATGCGATAAGGCTTTCCGACAGGCATGGTCTATGCCGAGCGAGAAGCTGGAGCGTAAAGCAAAGATCAATGCCATGTTCACAGAATTTACCGAGGAAATGTGCCCGGAGGTCGGCGAAGAAAAATATCCGCCGGAGCTGGTACGGATGGCCATCGAAGATTTTAAGGAAAAGGTCATCCGTGAGGAGATTCTGTCGGGCAACCGTGTCAACGGTCGCGGCTATAAGGAGATTCGTTCGTTGAGCGGAGAGGTCGGTTTGCTGCCTCGTACGCATGGCTCGGCGGTTTTTACACGTGGAGAGACACAGGCCATGGTAACGGTTACGCTGGGTACGACTATAAATTCACAGAAAGTCGATGGCATTATGCCTGAATATAACAAGAAGTTTATGCTGCACTACAATTTTCCGCCGTTTTGTGTTGGCGAGGTTCGCCGAATCGCGGGACCAGGTCGCCGAGAGATCGGACATGGCGCCCTGGCCGAAAGAAGCCTGGCTGGTACAATTCCCTCTCAGGAGGAGTTTCCCTATACCATAAAAATAGTCAGCGATATCCTGGAATCGAACGGTTCCAGTTCCATGGCCTCAGTTTGTGCCGGGACTTTGGCCCTGATGGATGCCGGCGTACCGCTGACCAGACCGGTTGCGGGTATTTCTATCGGGATGGTTTCCGCCGGTGACCGTTATGAACTGCTGACCGATATTCTCGGTGAAGAAGATCATTACGGCGACATGGACTTTAAGATTGCCGGATCGCAAAAGGGAATTACCGGAATTCAGTTGGATCTCAAAGCTCGTGGGATATCGTTTGAACTCATTCGACAGACTTTCGAGCGTGCCAAAGAGGCTCGCGTTGAAATATTGAAAATGCTTTTAGGGGTAATCGACAAGCCGCGGGAAGAGATTTCGCCTTATGCGCCAAAACTAATCAGCATGAATATTCTGCCAGAATTGATCGGTAAGGTGATCGGACCGGGCGGCCGGGAAATCAAACGGATTCAAGAGGAAACCGGTGCAAACATTGAGATTGAGGACGATGGTACTGTCTTTATATCCTCCTTTAATGAAGACGGCCATCTCAGGGCCAAGCAGATTATCGAGTTGATGACCAAGCCGGTGGAGGTCGGTGCGCACTTTGACGGCGAGATCGTTTCGATAAAAGATTTTGGCGTGTTTGTCGAGATTGCTCCGGGCGTGGAAGGTTTGTGTCATATCAGTGAGTTGGCCGATCGATTTATTAAGTCCGCCGATGATATCTGCAAGCTTGGCGAGAAGATGTCCTTTAAGGTTATAGCTGTTGATGATCAGGGTCGGATCAAATTGTCGCGTAAAGCGGCCCTGAGAGACGAAAAGAACAAATAAAAGGCACATTAGAAAAAGTCGGTGGCGAGGGCAAGATTTACGGTCTGGCAGTACTGTTTATGGCATGTTTAATTTGATAGTGTCATTTATTGTGGGGGTGATGTTAACCGCTTTGACGGCACGGCAGTTGGCCCGGCGGCAGAAAGAAAAACAACGCCGGCTGCTGCGTCGTACGCGACAGGCGGAGAAGCTGGCGGAACTGGGGACCCTGGCCGGTCATCTGGCCCACGAAATCCGTAATCCACTTTCGATAATCAAAATAAACCTGCAGTTATTGTCGGAAGATATCGCCGGTTTGGCTAAAAAAACCGACAACGACATTTCGGCTGATAAGATCGACTCATCCCTGCAGCGGTATCAGCGCCAGTTGCGCAAGATCGAAGCGGTCACCAGAGAAACGGACCGACTGACGAATACGCTGAATAATTTTCTCCGTTACGCCGGCCGGATGGAGATGCATCCGGGCCGATACGATGTTAATGAGATACTGGACGATCTGATAGATTTTTACGAGCCGCAGGCCCTGAGCAAACAAGTGCAGGTCCGTCGCAGTTTCAGTGAAGTGCCCGCCGTGTGCCGGGTCGATAAAGACCTGTTCAAGCAGGCGTTTTTGAATCTCTTTATCAATGCTGTTCAGGTAATGGGACAGGGTGGAGAGCTAATGATTCGCAGTAACCTCAAGTCGCAGTTGGTCCTGATAGAAGTGATCGACACCGGTCCCGGCATACCGCCCGAAGAGCAGGAAAAGGTATTCGATCCGTATTATACTACCCGTAGCGGCGGCACAGGGCTGGGTCTGCCGACCTGTCGGCGGATTATCGAAGAACACCACGGTCACATAGAGTTGCACAGCGAACCGGGCAAAGGCACGTGTTTTACCATTGAGCTGCCGCTGGCGGATAAAAACTGAGTTTCCCTGGGGCCGCTACGAAAGCAGATTTTCTTAAGTGGTCAAACTGACCGATGTTAAGTTAACTAATGCCTGACCTAAATTTTGCAAAAGTCCGGTTAACAAGATTACCATGAGCAACCTCTCAGACAGACAGCGAGTTGTTTTGATCGCGGTTTTTCTCGCCGTTATAACTATCGCGGTTTATGGGCAGGTGTATCGTCACGATTTCATTGACTTTGACGATGATCTTTACCTCACCGACAACCAGCACGTGCAGAAAGGTCTGAGCTGGACGGGCGTAAAATGGGCTTTCACCACCAATGAGGCTTACAATTACCATCCGCTAACCTGGATATCTCATGCGTTCGATTGTCAGATTTACGGTCTTGATCCCGCCGGCCATCACCTCACCAATGTATTTTTGCATATTGCAAATACGGTGCTTTTGTTTGTAGTATTCAGCGGAATGACCGGCAGATTATGGTCCAGCGCCTTTGTCGCGGGTTTATTTGCTCTGCATCCCGTTCATGTCGAGTCGGTTGCCTGGGCTGCTGAGCGTAAGGATGTGCTGAGCACATTTTTCTGGATGCTGACTATGTGGTTTTACCTTCGTTATACGCATCGGCCGTGCATCGGCAGGTATCTGCCGGTTTTCTTTGCCCTTGCTTTAGGACTGCTGGCCAAACAAATGCTGGTTACCCTTCCCCTGGTGCTGCTCTTGCTGGACTATTGGCCGCTGGAGCGATTTGCGGTCGGTCGCCAGGAACGTCGCCAACGAAACAGAAAGGCGAAAACGACTCTAGCATCAAATTCTTTTGCCGGATGTTTTCTGGAAAAGCTGCCGCTTTTGTTTTTGTCCGCTTTGGCCAGCGTGGTAGTTTATCTTGTCCAGGCCAAGGCTACGGTGGTAAAGAGCACATTTGAGATACCCATGGCGTATCGTCTGGCAAATGCCCTGGTCGCCTATGCGAAATACATTGTCAAGATGTTTTGTCCTGTTCGCCTGGGGGTCCTTTATCCACATCCCGAAGCCAGCTTACCTCTATGGCAGATATTGGCTTCTATTGCGATGCTGTTGTGTTTGTCGGTTCTGGCGATTCGCTACTGTCGCAGTCACCGCTATCTGATCGTAGGATGGCTTTGGTATCTGGGAACTCTCGTTCCGGTAATCGGACTGGTTCAGGTCGGACTCCAGTCAATGGCCGACCGATATACATATATCCCGTTTATCGGTTTGTTTATCATCGTTGCCTGGCTCGGCGGTGATCTGCTTGGCCGGTACAGGTTTGGGAATTTTGTGTTGGCGGCAGGGTCCGTCATGGTGCTTTCGGTTTTAACGGTTCTCACCTGGCTGCAGTTGGGGCACTGGACCGACAGCATCACTTTATATGAGCATACGGTCGCTGTTACCGACAATAACGATATCATGCACAGCAATCTCGGCCAGTTGTACTTACAACAGGAAAAACCAGACCAAGCCGTCAAACACTGGACCGAGGCATTGCAAATCAGACCAGACCAGGTCACCATTCGCAAGAACCTGGCCGTCATACTTGCCCGCCAAGGTAAGATCGATCAGGCCATTGCTCATTTCCGTGAGGTGCTCAAATACAGGCCGAACGACAGTGATGTCAGCCGAGAAATTAACCGTCTGTTAGCTCAGCATAAAAAAACGACCGCAGCCCAATTATATAGTAAGGCCAACGCTCTTGCCGGGGAAAACAAATTCGAAGAAGCGATCGACTGCTATAATAAAGTAATTCAGCTACAACCGGATCATGCCCTGGCTTACAATAATCTGGGAAATGTCTTGTTCCTGCAGGGTAAGCACGGGCCGGCCCTTGACAACTATTCCAAAGCTCTCAAGTTGAAACCGGATTATGCCCCTATTTACAATAATATTGGCTCTGTTTTGTCTTCCCAGAGCAAATACGAGGCGGCCCTGGCCAACTTTTCCAAGGCCCTTGAGCTTGATCCTGGTTTTGCCAGAGCCTATTACAACATGGCCGTTGTTTTCACCAGGCAGGGCAAAAAGGACCTCGCCATCACCGCTTATCGCCAAACCCTTCAGATCGACCCAGACTATCCGCAAGCCCGGGGCGAACTCGACGCCCTGCTCGAAAAAACCAAAGACTAAAGAGAACCCCTAAAACGTGGTGAGCGATTCTTAAATCAGCCTATCGCCGACAGGACAGCGTATTGAAGCCGTGAAAAATATCTTTTACGGCAGAACCAAAATATGACGCCAGTGTCAAATATGGGGAAATTTTACTGGTTGATTCTGCCAAATCTGATTAGAATGCAGATATGAGTGATAAGAAACCGGTATTGGTGATTGAAGACGAAGCGGCCCATGCCGAGATATTGGCCGAGGCCCTGGGGCTGGAAGGCTACAATGTTACCACCGCCGCTGACGGTGAGGAGGGACTTGCCAAGTTCCGGGCAGGTGATCCACACGTGGTGGTGACCGATCTGAAACTCGGCGGTTCGACGGACGGGCTGGACGTACTCAACGAGATTGTCAAAAGCTCGCGGTCATGCGAAGTCGTGCTGATCACCGCACACAGTTCGATAGACACCTGCAAGCAGGCCCTGCGAGATGGGGCATACGACTATATTGAAAAACCCATCGATCTGGAGATGCTCCGGGCGGTAGTCAGGCGAGCCTTGGAAAAGGTAGATCTCGTACGCGATAATCGACGCCTTCAATCGCGACTGGAAGAGAAGTTCGACTTTAGCGGAGTGGTCGGCGACTCGCCGGTAATGCTGCGTATCCTCGATAAGCTGCAACGTGCCGCCGATTCCAATGTGACCGTACTGCTTCAGGGAGAAAGCGGAACCGGAAAAGAACTGCTGGCAGAGGCGATACATTACAATTCGCCACGGAAATCAAGGGCTTTTCTGCCCGTCAATTGTGCCGGATTGAGCGATACCCTGCTGGAAAGTGAACTATTCGGACACATCAAAGGCTCTTTCACCGGAGCGATGACCGACCGAAAGGGTTTTTTCGAAATGGCCGACGGAGGCACGCTGTTCCTCGATGAGATTGGTGACATGCCCCTGCAGATGCAGGCTAAACTGCTGAGGGTTCTCGAAGACCAGACAGTAACACCGGTAGGTTCTACCGCCGGCGTCAAGGTCGATGTTCGCATTATCAGCGCTACCAATCAGGAACTGGAAAAAATGGTGGAGGGGAAAAAATTTCGTCAGGACCTGTACTTTCGTATAAGAGGTGTGAACATCGAGATACCGCCGCTACGAGCGAGGCGTGAAGATATTCCACTGCTGCTGGACTATTTTGTAAACGAATTTGCCAAATCGGAAGGTCGGCCGGTCAAAGGTTTCACCCCGGTGGCGCTGCGGATTCTGAAAAGCTACGATTGGCCCGGCAACGTTCGGGAGCTGCGCAACTGCATCAAGACCATGGTCGTTTTGGCTGAGTCGGAACTGCTGGGTGTGGCGGACCTGCCATTTGAGATACATCGGCAGACCACCGGCGAAGACAACTTAAGCAATCTGGCTGGGGTCAGTCTCGACGAGTTGGAGAAAACCGCTATCCAGCGGACTTTGGAGATGGTCGCCGGAAACCGCGAAGCGGCCGCTAAAATGCTCGGCATCGGCGAGAGAACCCTCTACCGAAAAATTAAAGAATATGATCTGACTTAGTATGCCACTGCGAGCGAGAGGACTCGAACCTCCACACCACTAGGGTACAAGATCCTAAGTCTTGCGCGTCTGCCAGTTCCGCCACGCTCGCCTCAATTTTATACTCATAAAGATTGAGTTTTTCCGTTTTCTTATTTTTTTGTCCTTAAAACCTCTACAATCGGCCATGCCAGGAATTATCATACCCATTGAGTGTAACTGAACAGTGCTCTAGTGTCAATTGTTCCCAGTTTCTGTGGTGGTTTCACAGACCGCCTGTTCGGCAGGTTTGGTGCGAATGAGACCTATGCACTGTTTGACGGCCTGGTCGAGTTGGTCATCGAGTTGGAGCAGTTTTTCAGCAAGTTGCTTTTCCGTGGTTTGATCGTCTGGTGAAGGAGGCTGGTCCAGTTTTCTCATAAGGTCGCGTAATTCCGAAACGTCTTCAGGATCGATTTCCGCCTCGATATCGGGAGTGATGCCCCATGAATCGGCGTTGTCAAGGCGATGGACGCAGCGTCCTTTAGGTAGATAATAATAGTCGGTAGTGAGCTTGACTGAATCGCCGGAGTTGGGCAGTTTGAATATTCGTTGTGCCGAGCCTTTGCCCCAAGAACGTTTGCCGACAATAACAGCGCGATTGTGGTCCTGTAGAGAACCCGCGACGATCTCAGAAGCGCTGGCACTGCCCTGATCGATAAGCACCACAAGATGGAAATAACTATATGTACCCGGCTGGTGCGCTTCCTGAAGCTCGACAGGTGAGTTGGCGCCGCGGGTGGAAACGATAACACCGTGTTCGATCAGGCGGTCCACCAGGTCGATGGCCGCGGGCATTAATCCGCCCGGATTGCTGCGAAGATCAATTATCAAAGCCTGCATGTTTTGACAGAGAAGTTGAGTCATGGCCTGATCGAAGTTCGATGCAGTATCGTCGGTAAATTGGATGACACGAAGATAGCCGATACGACGATCGGCATCTATCATATATTGCCAGGTGCCGCTGGTGGTGTTGCATCGCCATCCTCTGACGGTGGGAACATGTACCTGCCTGCGGGTAACGTTGATGGTTTCTTCGGAACCGTTGCGATGAAGAATCTTGAGCGTGACATCGGTACCGGCCGACCCTGTAAGTTCTTTTACAGCATAGGTGCCGGACCAGCCTTCGGTTGATCGGTCGTCCACCTTGAGAATAATATCGCCTGGCAGAATGCCGGCCTGGTAAGCAGGAGAGCCTTCAAACGGACTGATGACGGTAAGATAGCCGTTCTGAACGTCAATACCGATGCCGAGGCCCTCATAATTGCCGCTGACCTGCTTTTGAAACTCCTGGAGATCCTTGGCGGGTATATATTCGCTATAGGGATCGAGTTTGTGCAGCATACCATTAAGGGCGCCTATAATCAGCTCATTTTGATCGGTTTCGCTGACATAGTATTTCTCAATCAGATCGGCCACGTCAACGAGTGGATCGAACATGGTGTAATCCGATTCAGTGGTGGCTCGTGATATCTCTGGAGTGGCGGAGAACGTAACAAGAATCATTATGGCTAAGATGGTGAGTTTGTTTCGTGACATGATCGATCCTCCTGGATGGAAGGCAGGTTGAGCACGGTTTTTGTTGAGTCGCCCAGAGGCAGCAGCGGTTGCCAAAAAAGACCGTTAAACGTAACCGACTGTCAACACTAATGTTACAAATAGCGGCGTCCGGGATCGAACCGGAGACCTGCGGGCTATGAATCCGCCGCTCTAACCAGCTGAGCTACGCCGCCATTGTGCCTATGACTTATAACTAAGTGTCCATGAAGTAGTTGCGCGCATCCGCCAACATAAAACAGTCAGCTTGGACCATTGTATATCGGATAATTAATTTGTAAAGTGTTTTTTTAACTTTGTTATGGGAATGCGGTATTTGGTGAACCGATGGTTTACAAATGACAAATTCCAGACTTGGTGGTGTTCCGGAAAGCTCTTGGCGTATCCACGTCAGGGAAGGATGTGCGAGCAGGGACAACCAACCAATTTGCTAAGGGTGAGATCGTCACATTACAGAGAGGTCAAACCTTCACGGATGGCATGTTTGACCAAGCCGGCCAAGTCCTCGATTTTCAACTTGTTCATTAGTTGTCGGCGACAGGCATCGACAGTCTTGCTGCTCATTTGGATCAGTCCGGCGATTTCTTTAGGTGATCTGCCTTCGGCAAGATATCGCAGAACTGTGGCTTCTCGTTCGGTAAGAGCAGAATAGGCCGATTTATTATTTTTCAGACCACTCCTATCCACATAAGAATCGATCATGAGGCCGGCTATCTGTGGGCTTATGTAAGGGAACTCATCCGACATGATAGTTTTGATTGCGTAAAGCAAATCTTCAAAGGAGCTGTTTTTGAGCACATATCCGGATGCGCCGGCTTTGAACATGTCCATCACGGGAGATCGGTTAGAATGTATGGACAAAGCGAGCACTTTGGTATTAGGGCACTTGCTGGTAATCTGTTTGGTAGCCTCAATGCCGTCTGTACCTGGCAGTTTGACTTCTGTAATAACCAGATCCGGCTGTAATTCATAAGCGAGATCAATGGCTGTCTGGCCGTCTTCGGCCTGACCAACAATCTCGATATCCGGCTGATCCTGGAATAAAACGTAAAGTCCCTCACGAACCATAGTATAATCGTCGACAAGTAGTATTTTTATACTCATTTTGACTTCAACCGCCTCTAATGTGCTTGAACCTGTAATACTAATGAAGCGAACTTAATCGATACCGACCACACATATCCCGGTATCTCAATAAGGCTCCATCTACGCAAGACTCCATATACCTTTGGTTGATTATATCAGCTTTTGCTGGATTTGGCCCGCTAGATTATTGCTAATAACCATAGAACTTTCCCAGGGCAAAGGGGACAAAACGCTGCATATTGTCAGCGTCAGGCTATCCGTATTACATGAGTGATAAATGGCTTCTTCTCGGGCATTGCCGATTTTCATGGCAGCTCAGAGGCTTTAGAAGGGTCGTATCAGTATTATGTTCGTGAATGTGTCTTTTAAACATTTGCTATTGCAAGCTATTTATGCTAATAATGACTGTGTTTCCGCATTCTTACTGTTTTTGACATATTTTGAGATCTTTGTTAAATTGACATCGATATTAAGTTCAGAAGTTTGTTATTTTCTATCGGCCACTATGGGCGGCCCACTTTGGTATGTTGGTAGCCGGGAAGGACAGAAAATTGCAAAAGCATAAGCGACTGGAATAGCGTTGAGATGGAACAAACGATGTGACGGGAAGTATTTTTTGAGAAATTTTCGTAAGTTAGATGATACCGTCAAAAATCGATATTCACGCCTAAAAACACCCTCTAGGTGCCGGAATCAACGTATCAAAATAGTTTTGACGCCGGCGTCAAGTTAGTGGAAAAATTTTACGGATGTGGGAATAATCGGGTTACGTGGAAGGTCTGAACAAGACAAACTGGCCAAGGCTGAACCGGTGCTGTAATAGTAAGGGCTAAATAGGATGTGTATAAAGATTTTGTTGGTTGATGATCATCGTGTTATACGGGAGGGGTTGCGCAGCTTAATAGATAAACAGCCGAACATGGAAGTGGTGGGTGAGGCTGGGGACGGACGAACGGCGGTCCAGTTGGCGTTGGAACTGGCACCGGATATAGTACTTATGGATGTTACCATGCCGGTGTTGAATGGTATTGACGCTACCAGGCAGATTGTAAAGGAGTGTCCGAAGGTCAAAGTGCTAGGACTGTCGATACATTCCGACAAGCAATTTATTTCTTATATGCTCAAAGCAGGTGCGTCTGGTTACCTGTTGAAGAACTGCGCTTTTGAGGAATTGGTCGATGCGATTCAGGCAGTGATGTCGAACCATTCCTATCTGAGTTCGGATATAACCAGTATTGTAGTAGATGATTATGTAAATCATCTTTCGGGTGATAGAGCATCGCCTTGCTCGGTGCTGTCCCGCCGGGAGCGGGAGGTGCTTCAGCTCATGGCGGAAGGCATGACAACCAAGGAAGTAGCCAGTAGTCTGAATATAGATGGCAAGACGGTGGCTACGCACCGCGAGCACATAATGCGCAAACTGAATATTCGTAACGTAGTGGAGTTGGCCAAGTACGCTGTTCGGGCAGGGCTTACTTCATTCGATTTGGTTGATGAGTAATCTGTAGCTGTTTGGCCGTCCGAAAACATGCCACTGAAGACATGAGCAAGAAGGAGGGGCGGCCGGATGTCCCCAGATTTGTCGGATGTGTTTATGTCGGTCGTTAATTCGGTGGTTTTTTGGGTGTTTCTTCCAGGGGGTTTTTCTCGACAGACCAGCCTTTGCCGGCAGGTTTGAGCTTGAAAATTTCGTCTTTTATCTTTTTGTCGATTTCGATTTTGGACCACCTTACGGTCGTAATTTCATAGTTGTCTTTTTCGTAGCTGACCTGGACCGGCAGGGCGTCGGCGTTGGAGATCCAAAGGTTCATTTGAACGTATTCCTCGGCGTATGGACTTTTCTTTTTGGGCAGCAGTTTCAAATGATCGGTACTGGCCGGATCATTGGGGTCAGGGGCAACAAGCTCAATTTCGAAATGCTCGAGGACATCTTTCTTTTTGATGGCAAAGGGCAGCGGAAACGGACCTTTGCCAAGGCGGAACGTTTCTTTGTCGCTGTGCTGTTTGGAGACCTCCCACATCTGTATCTGCCTGGTGTGCCCGTTACGGCGGGTGACCCACAGACCGTCGAAGGCATAGTCTTCATCAAACTTGACCGGTTTGGCAACAGTTTCTTCTTCAAGGTACTGTTGTTGAAGATCCTTAAAGTGAATACGGAAACGAACGGTATCTTTATCCACACGGTAATACAAATTTCCGTTACGGAGGGTAAGGCTTTCGTGTAACAGGTCTTTTTGTTTGAAGGTCATATCCGCCTGAAAGCTTTGCAGCTTGGCGCCCGCTTGTTCGATTTTATCGAGCAACCGGTTTAGTTGGTCGGAAATCGGTTTATCCGTATTTTCAGCGGTCCCGGAGGTTGGGGACGATTGGGCTGTTTTTGGAGTAGCCGGCGGTTCGGCCGGAGAACATTGGCCGCGTGCGAAAGCCGAGCCGATTAGTACAGGTAAAACCAACATTGGTACAGCAACGTTTTTTTTCATTTTAACTTTTAACTCCAACATTAATCATTCATATTATCGATTATGGCAGGCAATTCATTGAGGCTGGCAATAACGTAATCCGCCTCATGGGCAAAATCGGCATAGTTCTCGTTCGTGCTCAGCAACACGCTGCAGGCCCCGGCGTCTCTGGCGCTGACCAGATCGAACAAATAATCGCCCACTACCACCGACTGTGACGGCTGGACATTCATAAGACGGCAGACCTGAAGAACCGGGAACGGGTCGGGTTTGACCGGTCCGTCTTCACGGGTGACGATACCATCGAAACTGAGATTATGAACCTGGCAGATGTGCTCAACGCTACGACGCTGATTGCGGGTAACCAGTCCGATCGCCAATTTTCGCTCACGCAGCCAGGCACATATTTCGTGAACGCCGGGATTCAACTGGGAATTCTCCGCGGCGGCTTTTTCGTGCCGATGCAATATATCCAGAGCTTTTTGCTTTTGATCGGGTTTCATCCGATCCATAGCTTCCAGCAGCGGACCGGTGACATTGCCGATTTCAGCCCGTATCAAGCCAAAATCCAGATAAGGACGTGTCAGAGTACCATCAAGATCAAATATTAACGCTGTTACTTTCATGAGTGGATACTATAAGCTACTGGCGTAATTAAGTTTGCCGCCGGCCAGGAGGATGTCGCGTTCGCGGCAGGTCAGGTTCAACCGGCAGTGGAACTCGAACCCGGCGGTAACGTTTTTTACAGCAAAGGTCTCATCGCTGGTGAGCAGTTGGAGGAAATCGGATACTTCAAGTTGGTCGTCCTGACTGATACGGTCGAAATCGGCCGGGTCGGCGAAAGTAGCCGGGGTAATGGCGAAATTAATCAGGTTGGCGTGGTGGATGCGCTCGATGGTCTTTGCGATGACCAGTTTGATGCCCAGGTACATCGGACACAGGGCGGCGTGCTCGCGGCTTGAACCTTGCCCATAGCTGTCGCCGGCTACGATAATGCCATGCCCCCCGGCATCGCGCAAGGCCAGCGCACGCTGGGCAAAGGAAGGCTTGTCAGGTTCATTGAAGCAATTGAAAACATATTTAGCGTATTCGGGTACATTGGAACGTAATTTCAGCAGGCTTCCGGCGGGCATAATATGGTCGGTCGTAATCTTATCGCCGCAATGGAGCAATACCTTGCCAAGGAGATGCCTGGGCGGAACTTGGCCGGTGGGTGGGGTAACGATGGAATCAGAGCGGATGACCTGACAGCCCCGGGCCTGTTCAGGCGGCAGAGGCGGTTCGATCAGTGAGTCATCAATGTGTATCTCGGTAAGCTCTTCGATCCGGGGATAGTCGATCCCAAACAGATCGGGTAATTGGCGAGGATCGGTAAGCCGGCCGGTCAGAGCCGCAGCAGACGCTACTTCAGGGCTAACCAGGTAAACCTGGTCGTCAGTGGTACCGCTGCGACCCTTGAAATTGCGGTTGAAGGTGCGAACGCTGACCTTGTCATGGCCGGGAGATTGGCCCTGACCGATACACGGGCCGCAGGAACTTTCCAGAATTCTGGCCCCGGCGGCGATCAGATCGCTCAAGGACCCATTTTGGGCGAGAATATTGAGCACCTGACGTGAACCGGGGGCAATTGCCAGCTCCACATTGGAATGGACGGTTTGGTTCTTGACGATACCAGCGACGGTCATAAGGTCGCGATAACTGCTGTTGGTACAACTGCCGATAAGAACCTGGTGGACACTGACGTTTTTCAACTCAGCTATGGTTTTGATGTTATCAGGTGACGATGGACAGGCACACATAGGCTGCAATTGAGACAGGTCAATCTCGATAACACGGTCATAATTGGCATCGGGGTCGGCTTTCAACGGTTGATAAGAAGTATCCAGACGTTTTTGAGCCTTGAGGAATGACTCGGTCTGCTCATCGGCGGGAAAAAGACTGGTGGTCACACCCAGTTCGGCACCCATATTAGTGACAGTAGCCCGCTGGGGAACGGTGAGCGAGGCTGCCCCAGGACCGAAATACTCAGCCACGCAGCCCACGTTGCCGCGGGTGGATAGTATGCCCAGAACCTTGAGGATTATGTCCTTGGATGAGACCCAGTCGGAAAGGGTCCCGGTGAGTCTTATGCCGATAACTCTCGGTGCGGTCAGATAAAAAGGGCCGCCGCACATAGCTGCCGCAACATCAAGACCGCCGGCCCCGATAGCAAGCGAGCCGATTCCACCGGCGGTAGGGGTATGGCTGTCGCTGCCGAGCAGGGTGGCACCGGGACGGGCGAACCGCTCGAGATGGACCTGATGGCAGATACCGTTGCCCGGGCGACTGTGATAAACGCCGATTTTTCGGGCAATCGATTGGAGATACAGGTGGTCATTATGGTTTTCCGGACCAAACATGGCCATATTGTGATCGACATAGCTGACAGATAGCTGGGTCGCAACACGACCGGCGCCCATCGACTCAAAAAGCAGCATAGCAGTTGTGCCGGTGGCATCCTGAGTGAGGGTCTGATCTATACGGATGCCGATTTCACAGCCAGCTTCGAGACGACCGTCCACCAAATGACTACGCAATATCTTGTAAGTAAGGTTTTCATACATCAGATAATCCTCAATCACATAAAAGCCCACTTTCGCACAACAGGCCATGTCGAATGAAAATTGGGCCTAAAAAACTATGAAAGTCAAGTATAAGTGGAGGTTACAAAATAATCAACCTCAAAGAGATAACTCATAGAAAACATGATAAAAACGATTTTGTTGAGCCTGCCAGGCAAGGCACTGAAACCGGATAGGGTTGTGTAAGAATTTGCAGTGAGGTAAATATTTTATGACTATTTCGCGTACGATTTTACTCGTAAAGAGCTAATATTAAAAATTTGCTAATCTTGACGGTCGGTCCATGCCGATACAAAACCTGGCAAGGGAGACGGTGGGACGTGTTGGTGTACGGCTTCGCCTGTGGAGTTGGTCACCTTCGCCGGATAGATCGTAGGTTGCTGCCGCGGCAAGCCGGGAAACCGCTATGTTAACAGGTGTCATCTGCAAAGTTGGCCAGTCTTGTCATGAGGATCGTGGGTTGCTGCACTGGTAAACTGAAGGATTTCCGTATAATCGAATAAAATTATTTAAAAATGGACGTATTTTTGAAAAAGTATGCTTGCTTTGTCGATTTTTTCGGTAATAATACAGTTGCATGGATAATATCAGGCTTTTATTTTTGGGAGGCCTGGGGTTGGGCTAAGAGGGGCTGTCTGTATGAAATGTCGGCCTATGACAATTGGATATGTAACGCCATCGTTACATTTGGGAAGTAGCTTATCGCATAGCAACTTGGCCGGGAAAACTTAAGGATGGTGGTGCGATGAAAATTTTGATGCTTGGATGGGAGTTTCCACCGTTTATATCGGGCGGTTTGGGTACAGCTTGTTATGGGCTGACGCGTGCAATGGGCCGGTACGGTGCGGAGATAACATTTGTATTACCACATCCTGTCTCATCGGAATACGCCAGCCATGTAAAACTGGCCAGTCCTTCTTTAATAGGTCAAAAGATATCGGGACGGAAACTTTTCGGGCTGGAGGAGTTTTCAACTGTCTGTTTCCGTACCATTGACTCTCTGATTCAGCCATACCAGAGTGACACCACGTATGATGAATTATTACGTCAACTAGCGGGCGAGATGCAAATACAAGAAGAAACGATCAAGGAATTGCTAAATGTAAAAAGCTTGGGTTTGTCAGCGAATTACGGAGGCAATCTTTACCAGGAGGTGCAGCGGTATGCCCGTTTGGCAGCGATAATAGCGCGCGAGGAGGAGTTCGATGTTGTCCACGCACATGATTGGATGACTTACCCGGCTGGAATAACGATTGCCGGACTGACCGGAAAACCTCTGGTTGTGCACATTCATTCAACCGAATTTGACCGTAGCGGCGAAAATGTCAACCAGATGGTGTACGACATTGAAAGACAAGGTCTTCATTACGCCTCCAGGGTGATTGCGGTCAGTCATCTGACCAAGAATATCGTCGTTAATCGCTATGGAATTAGCAGCGAGAAGGTCTCGGTGGTTTACAATGCAATCGAAAGGAGCGGAAGCTTCGTCGATGCCGGTGGGCCGGCTGTCCAAAAAGACGAAAAAATCGTGTTGTTCCTGGGACGGATCACTATGCAAAAAGGACCAGAGTACTTTTTGGCAGCAGCCAAGAAAGTGCTTGAGGTTATGGACAATGTTAAATTCGTAATGGCTGGTTCGGGTGATATGGTAGAGCGGACTATCGAAATGGCCGCGGAGATGGGTATTGGACATAAAGTCTTATTCACAGGGTTCTTACGGGGCGACGACGTCGATAAAATCTTCCGAATGGCGGATTTGTTTGTGATGCCCTCGGTATCGGAACCGTTCGGATTAGTGCCGCTTGAGGCACTGAGAAATGATGTTCCGGTCCTGATCAGTAAGCAAAGTGGAGTAGCAGAAGTGCTCACTCACGCTCTGAAAGTGGATTTTTGGGACATCAACGAGATGGCAAATAAGATCATTGCTGTGTTGCGTCACCCGCCGCTTCACTCGACGCTACGGGAGCACGGCAATTTTGAGGTACGTAAGCTCTCCTGGGACGACGCGGCCAAGCAGTGCCTGGCGGTTTACGAGTCAGTATTAGAAGCTGCGGTAGTATGAGGCTGAGCTTCGCACTTGCGGATACCAAGAGTGGGACAAAGCGGTGAGTTGTTCGATCACTCCGGCAAGACGGCGAAAAACGGCAGTTTCAATGCTTAAAATCGCGTTTCGGAGTGGATTTTGACATAGCCTCTTGGACAGGCAATATAGATAATATCACTCGAGGGACAGAAAAGTATGGCATCAGTATGTTTTTACTTTCAGGTGCATCAACCGTTTCGTTTGCGTCGTTACAGTGTTTTTGATACTGGTCACAACTATTTTGACGATTACAAAAACGCTGAAATCTGCTGTAAAGTGGCGCGTAAGTGCTATTTGCCGGCCAACAGGCTGATGCTCAAGCTGATACAGAAGCATGGAGGCAGATTCAAGATTGCATATAGTATTACCGGTGTTTTGATAGAGCAGTTGGAAAAATATGCTCCTGAGGTGTTGAGCACGTTTCACGCTTTGGCGCAAACGGGGTGTGTAGAGTTTCTATGTGAAACATATCACCACACTTTATCGTTCCTGTATTCGAGGCAGGAGTTTGCAGAGCAGGTTCGGATGCAACAGAAGACAATACGTGAGCTTTTTGGGCAGGAACCCACTGTTTTCCGAAATACCGAATTAGTTTACAATAACGACCTGGCTCATTTTATCAAAGAAATGGGATTTAAGGGAGTGCTTTGTGAGGGAGCGGATCATCTGCTTGGTTATCGCAGTCCGAATTTTGTGTACAAACCACCAGGTGTGAGCGGCATCAAGCTGCTGCTGAAAAACTATCGATTGAGTGACGATATTGCCTTTCGCTTTTCCAACAGAGATTGGGCGGAATGGCCGCTGACAGCTCCGAAATTCGCACGCTGGATATCGGATGTCAACGGTAACGGAAACACGGTAAACCTCTTCATGGACTACGAAACGCTGGGAGAGCACCAGTGGGAAGACACAGGGATATTCGATTTCCTGGAACATCTGCCCGACGAGATATTCAAACATCCCGATAATGATTTCAAGACTCCATCGGAGGTTATACGGGACTACGACGCCGCGGGGGAGATCGACGTGCCCCATATGGTCAGTTGGGCTGATATCGAAAGGGATCTGTCGGCGTGGCTGGGTAACGCTATGCAGTCTAACGCGCTGCACGAACTCTTTCAGATGGAAAAGCAGATCAAGGAGACAGAAAACCCGGAGATCATCGACGATTGGCGAAAAATGCAGACCTCCGATCATTTTTATTATATGTGCACCAAGTGGTTTGCCGACGGTGACGTACACAAGTACTTTAATCCTTACAATAGCCCGTACGATTCATATATCAACTTTATGAACGTGATGGACAATCTTCGCAGCCGGTGCCGACAGGCTTGTGTGGCGGTGTGAAATAGAGTCTGAACAGCTATTTCTTACGATAAAACGGAAAATTCAGGGCTGTGCCTTGCGGGCGCAGCCTTTTTTTAGTCCTTTACAAATGGACAGCATAATTCAGTAATAGGGATATTGACATTGCCTTCAAAAGCAGATATAAACTAAGTAGCACGATACCATCGTCTTGACACAAGGAGGTCCAGCGTAAGCTGGTTAAAGGTGATATATTAGGGCGGCATGGCCAAGTGGTTTAAGGCGACGGATTGCAAATTCGTTATTCGTGGGTTCGAATCCCACTGCCGCCTGTGTGCTGAGTTCTCGTGAGCAGAAAGATAGTTGACTGTCGGCTGCGGAAAAACCGTGGCCGACCGCCGATTACGATGACTGACTTGTGAAGATTTCAACTGTACGGGGCGTGGCGCAGTTTGGCTAGCGCGCGTGACTGGGGGTCACGAGGTCGCAGGTTCAAGTCCTGTCGCCCCGAGTTGGCTGGCAGGGTTCAAACCCTGCCAGCCAACTAGAGCAGGAGAAAGTAGAGAGTGGAACAGTGCGGCTATCGCCGCAATGGATGAAAAACCAGTAGGGAAGGATGTACTGGTTGAGCGTGAATTGGACAAACGCATTTAATTGTTTACACCTATTTTTATCTGATTTGCCTTTGGCAAATCAAGGTTTTTTTAGGCATAAGGGAATCAAGAATACATTTTGAAGGAAGTGGGTGGACACTAAAGCCCACCCGGACGGTATTCCGCCATCCCGGCTGATTGTTCCTGGCAGGTTGTACCTGGGCAGAGCCTACTTCCGTTTGGCCAGACGATACTATTCTTGTCGGGTGTACAATTATTGACAAATTATTGTCGAGTTTCTTTTTCTTACGACGCATGTCTTTTGGCTTTGCGAGCTTTCCTGGCGGCAGCAAGTTTCGCATCTTGGACAGTTAGTCAACTTCACATCTTTGATAGGCTATCCTTAAATGCAATCGCCCCGGTGGGACAGGCGTTTACACACTCCACAGCGGCTTTTTTGAGTCCTTTTTCGAGACTCTCGCCAAACGGCACCGCGATTCGCACGTTGAAACCTCGCCCGATAAATGTCAGCCCCAGTTCTTCCGACGCTTTGGCCGCGAGAATAACGCACAAACCGCAATTGATGCACTTACCGGGTTCGTAGATCACCTCCGGATGCTGCAGTTGTTGTTCGAAACGCCGCCGCTGACCTTTATACCTACTCGGTTTGGCACCGTAAATATCGCTGTAGCGTCTCAGCTTGCATTCGTCTAATTTGCGGCAATCGCAGTGCAGACACCGTCCTGCTTCCTTCCGTGCCTGCTCGTCGGTCAGTCCCTCTTTTGAATCGCCCGGCAGTTCAACTCGCTCCGCCCGGCTGGCGCCGGCCATAAATTCAGCCATCTCATCTTTCTGCAATCGGCCTATATGAACATTAAACGGCCTATGCCTGCCTGTCACCTCAAGACCCGACAGATATTGTTCTATGGAATCAGCAGCCGCTTTACCATCAGCCACCGCCCACACCGCCAATTTTCGCATGCGGGCCACATCCCCCGCGGCAAATACCCCCGGTCCCGAACCCTGATAGCTTTTCCCCTCGCCGGTCGCGATCAGAACCGCGTCGAAATCATTTTGCAGACCCGCAGCCGATGCGTCCGTTGGAATCTTCCTCGCCAGGCAAAATTCAGCACCGAGTTTTTCAATCAACGCGATCTCGGCATCGAGCACATCTCGTGGCAGTTTATCTTCACTGACCCCATATCGGAGCATACCGCCCGCTTTCTCATGTTCGTCGAAGATCGTGCACGCATACCCTTTCCTCAGCAGATAAAACGCACCGGCCAACCCTGCCGGTCCCGCTCCGACGATTGCGACTTTTTTATTCTTAGCCGGCTCCCGCACGGGCAGATACGACCGTTCACTCGCCAGATCGACATCCGCCACATATCGTTTCAGCACACAGATTGCCACCGCACTATCGTAACCTGCCCTTCGGCATCCTTTCTCGCACGGCGCCGGACAAATCCGCCCCAGTACCGCCGGCATCGCGATATCCTCTTTGACCGTTGCGATAGCCCCGTGCATATCTCCTGCCGCGATCTGACGGATCATCAGCGGAATATTCATTCCCGCCGGGCACGTACTTTGGCAGGGTCCTATGCAGTCTCCCAGATGATCACTCAGCAGTAGTTCCAGCGCCGCCTTTCTTGCCTGCCGGACTTCCACCGACTCACTTTCTATCTGCATACCGTCCACCGCCACAGTAGCGCACGACGGCACAAGCCGGTCCTGACCGTTTATCTTCACCACGCACACCATACACGATGTAGATGCTTCACACCCCTGCCGAAAGCACAGCACCGGGATATCAATCCCCAGTTTCCAGGCCGCCTCAAGGACCGTCGCTCCCTGAGCCACTTCCACCTGCCGATTGTCGATAGTCAGTTTAACCATTTTTTTTACATAAAATTGACGCTGGCGGGAATTGCAGCCGTTTGTAGTTTTAGAGGTTCCCTAAGTTATAACAGCCTGACCCCGGCTTCCCTGCATTTTTTTATTGTTTCATCCGGCCAAATGCTGGCGTGCACCTCGCCGATATGCATCTTCCGCAGAAAGAACATACACAACCTCGATTGACCGATACCGCCGCCCACGCACTCGGGAAATTCGTCGTTTAGCAGTCTCTTATGCCATTCCCGCTGTTTCCTGTCTTCAAAGCCTCTTATCTTTAACTGTCGCAGCATTGCCTCCTTATCCACCCTGATTCCCATGGAGCTGATCTCGAAGGTTTTATTTAACAGCGGATACCACAATAAAATATCCCCGTTGAGTCCCTTCCTGCCGTTGCCGGTGTCGGTCGTCCAGTCGTCATAATCCGGCGCCCGGCCTTCGTGCCATCGGCCGTCGGGCAACTGTCCGCCAATGCCTATCAGAAAGACCGCGCCATATTTCTCCGTAACCTTATCTTCCCTTTGCTTGGGGTCTAGTTTCGGATACATCTCCACCAAATCTTCCGTATGAACAAATGTTATATCCTCCGGCAGAACGGGTTGCAGATACGGATATTGGCCATAGACTGCCTTTTCCGTGCTTCTCATCACATTGTATATTTTTCTGACGGTTTCCTTCAGGAAATCCAGATTCCTCTGTTCTTTGGTTATGGCCTTTTCCCAGTCCCACTGGTCCACATATACCGAATGAAGATTATCGAGCGACTCCTCATCAGGACGAATCGCATTCATATCCGTATATAATCCTTCACCATGATTAAAGCCATAGTCAGCCAGCACCATTCTTTTCCACTTGGCCAGCGAAAAAAGACATTCTCCAACCGTTCCCGTAACCTTTACGGTGAACGACGCCTTTGCCTCAACACCGTTGAGATCGTCATTTACGCCCGTACCGCCGGCTACGAATAGTGGCGCCGTCACTCTTTGGAGATTCAGTTCTTTGGCAAGATTATTCTGAAAACAGTCTTTAATGAATTTGATTGCCTTTTCGGTTTCTCGCACTGACAACTTCGACTCATAGTTTTCATCGATAATTAATTCTGACACGTTCTGCACCTCCAAAATCTTATCCTGTTTCCAAGCTCAACAATAACAATGCCGCGAAGGATCCTATGCCCCACGCAGATCGGACCCCATCTCTGAAATCCCCAAGCCCTGTCATTCTAGCGGGATTTTCCTGGTTGACAAGTAAATTTAATATTTCTATGCTAAGCGATCGTGAAACCAGCGACCAACATAAAAGTTTTGGAGATGCTGTAGGAATTTCATTAACGCTGATATCCTTCTAAGGTCTTGTCATGCAAATACTTGCAAAAATAGATTACGACGGGGTGCTGTCCACCGAAGCTTATTTGATTTTAGCTGGGATGCTCCTTATCATCGTCGGCGGTTTGATCTGGTGTCTCTACCGGGCGCTGACCGCTGAGAAAAAAGAAACCTCTGAGCAGATGCCGGACGAGGTATGAAATACGGATTACTCACTGCTTTGCTCTTGATCTGCTGGACCCTGACCGGCTGTGTCGAACGGCTGATCAAGGTATCAACCGATCCGCCCGGCGCTCTTGTTTGGCTCAACGACCAGGAAGTAGGCGTCACCCCGGTAACGGTACCTTTCACATGGTACGGCCGATACGAATTAGCCGTGCGAAAACAAGGATTTCAAACCATCAAAACATCCCGCAAAACCCTGGTGCCGTTATATCAATGGCCGATCCTTGATTTTTTTTCTGAAACCTTACTGCCATTTCGGCTGGTGGACCGCCACCATTGGCATTATCAGTTGACCCCCACAAGCCCAACGGATACCGACGCTCTCATCGAGCGGGCACAGGCTCTGCGCGACGAAGCCCTCACGACCGATTAGCCCGCACTTCTCACAAAGTGCAATTTCGCTTACGCGGCTCTACATGTCGCACTTTTTCTTGTGTATTGTCTATACACAAAGTTAACACTATAAGAATGGCATATTTTTAGTAGCGTAACTTGGGCTAGGAGTGGAACATCTGTTCTATTTCTGAGTTTGTGCGGCAGCGGGAAATTCTTTCTTTGCGAATTGCATCGGGCGTTGTTGATATTTCAGCAGCATGTAAACTCGCAGGGCCTCTGCTACGCTCAGGGCGTATCCGTAGCAGCCCCTCGCCTGGTGGGGATAATTGCCGTCTTTCATCTCCGAAATAGTGCCGATACCATTTTCCATCAGATGTGTTTTGATCGGCTCGAAAAACGCCAGTGCCTGTCTTACCGCCAAGTCGGTAAATCGGAAGACAGATGCCCTTGCCTCGATAAAACCCGGATATACGTTCAGCCAGGCCGTACCGTTGTGGTATGCCACCCGCCGAGTGGTCTCGTTCCCGCTGCACGTACCCTGATACGGCATTCGTGGATCGGCCAGCAGAATGCCTCGATCATCCACAATCTTCAATGGTACTGCCAGCGGATCCTCCGACAGCGATCGCACGGCCGCCGGGACCAACAACCGCCTTGTAATCAGATCGATGACCTGACGTGCCTGGTCCAGCGGTACCAGGCCGGCGTTTATGGCCTCCAACTGGTTAAAACGCAGTGAAGTGTCAGCCAATGCCTTCTCGGCAACTGTATGTTTCTGTGCTATCAGGACATCGGCCAGATACCCACGTTTTTCATTCCAGTACAATGAGATGAATTTCTCCGCGATTTGCTTATGCAGTTGCTGCGATTCCGTGGCATAAGCCGGACAAACCTCTGCCAGCACGGCCAACACCTGAAACCACAGAGCCTGTATCTCGATCGGGAATCCGCCCCTCGGTGTCGCACACGGATAGCTGGTATTCATCCAACTGAACCCGGATGGGCTGAAAAGCAATCCGCTACTTTGGTCTATCATCGGCCCATTGCCTTTGCCTTGGCGGAAACTTTCATAGATGCTTGCCAATATCTCACGTAAAGAGCGTTTTGTGCCGAGGTCCTTGTCCCAGAATGGCGTATCATCGCCAGCGGAAACATGTTTAACGTAATTTTGTCCGGCCAGGAACAGTCGTAATGAAGCTTCGGTGCTGGTCCGCCGGTCCGTTGCCGGTCCCAGCCAGTCGGCCAGCAGTCCGTCCGATTCGGTGCGTGCCGCCTGCATAATGACATCGCGTGCCACATCTTCTCTTCCCACTGCCATCAGTCCGTTGACGCAGTGTAGCGAATCTCTCACCCGCACGCCCAGCCACGGATACCCCGCAATGATCTGCCACTCATTATTGAGATGCACCAGGAACTGATCCATCGCATGAGTGAGCATTTTCACCAAGGGGTCTTTTTGCGCTTTTTCTACCGGCAGTTGAGCAAGCAAGTTTTTAACGCGTTTATTCTGTGAGGTTTCAGCGGCCCGAATGGATCGCTGGAGCAGGTCTTTGCGAGTGGACTGTTCATCGCGTTCATCCTGTTCATCCTGCCTGGGATCGGCGGAATCCTGGAGGGCAAGGTCTATCGCGATTATGGCGCTGTCGCCTTTGACCAGTTCAAAATTAAACATGCCTGGCGCAAAGACATCACTTTTATCTTGCAGCCCCCACTGGGCATCCTGCGGACAATCCAAGCCATATATCCAGTGCGGCTGTTCAATGAAGTTCGCATTTTCGGCTGTGACCGTCAGCCGCATTCCCTTCCAGGGCGTAAAGACCACTCCGTTCGATGTAGAGGTCGTTCGGCATGACCGCTCTATCCATAGCCGTAACTCTTTATTCTCGGCCGCTTTCATCTGATCGTGTACACGACGGCATTCTATGTAACATTTGCTCGTCAAGGTGACAGCGGTACTGGCATCCTTTATCCTATAGCGAACGAAAAGTTTATTTTCCCCATAAGGCATAACCACAGATCGCTCGATTATAAGATAGTATTCTCCATCATCGTAGATAAACTCCCATAGCGGCTGCGGATAGCGAGTAAAGCTGTTGAGAAAGCTCTCATCCAGATCGAAAAATTTCTGCCCCACCTGAATCGTTTCTTTGGTTGTCTTGATAAGCGAGAGACGATGCTCCGGCCGAGAGCTGTCGGGCGTCACGGCGAAAAGGGCATCATATTTACTGTTGATTACGCCGGGGCGCGCCGGACATTGAGAAAGGCCGCCTATCCCATTGGTCAAGAGTACCGTAGCACCATCCGCATGGAGATGCTCTTTGTCCAGTTTGATCGGATAAATTTTTCGTTCTCGCGGTTTCTCTCGGCCCGGAGGCAACGAAAAAACAGGATATTCCTCTTCCTGAAGCTGTCGTATCACTTTTTTGTTTCGCTCAATTTTCCAGTTGAAACTCAACACGGCTCTTTGGTTGTCGCCCCGAGGTGGGAAAAACGCCAAATGCCCCACCCCATCCGGACATGGAATTGACTCGACGCGAAGCGACTCCTGCCCTGTTTTCAGATACGCCGTACACGGAACGAACGTGTGCACCACGAGCCACTTGTCGCCCGATATGATAAATTCCTTACTGCTCTCCCGAAACGTCCATACGGACGAGTACCGCTCCACCATATCGTCTTCTATTCTCGCCAATGCCTCGGAGAGATCGTGCTGAATCAGATATTCCACACTTACCGTATTGACCAGCACAATGAACTTTCTGTAATCGGTCACCTTGCGTAAGAGCTTCTCCTGATCGATTCGGCCGAGTTCGTACGGTTTGAATCGGCTCAGTAATATTTGGTATATCAACGATATCGCTTCGCAGTCGATCTCAAATATTGCCGGTATCGTCGGGCGTATTGGCTGTTCTTTTTTTTCTAACCGATAAACCACACATTCGCCAGGTTCCAGTACACTCTGGCTGATGCGATCCTGGGGCAATTCATCGATCTGGTCGTTGAGTAGATTGCACACGACGCTGTCTGTTTCTATCATCTCGTTGAATCGGCTTTGCCACCAGGGCCATTTGGCTTTTTTGCTTTCCTGCGTGTTCAGGTTGATCATGCAGGCTATAACATTACTGTGATCTTTATTGCTGCGGACAAAGCCCAGGACCTCGTCATTGTTCGTATTAAATATCTCCAGATTGTCCAGCTCCCAGAAAGCGGGGTTTTCGGCCAAGATTTTATTAATTCTCGTAATCTCTTTTACCAGATTGTTATCGCTGCCCCAGTTGAGAGCTGTATTACGGTGCACGTCGATCTTTTCGGTAGCCAGCCATTCCACCCCGTTAGTAAAGCCCCACGCCCCCGAAAACGAGGTGAAAGCGCAAAGATGCAATCGCATCAGCGTATAAATCCTGCCCTTTTTGGCCAGTCGATCGTTATCGTGCGTTTCCGCATAGTGTACCATCACTCCTTTGCCCCCGGAAACCCGCTGAGCATAATCCAGATAGTCCACTATTTCCTGGCGCGAATAATTTTGAAACAGTTCGGAGTATGCCCAGGTTGACTGTCCTTCCGTAAGGAGTGTTTCGGTTGTCTGCCATGGGCCACCCAATCCCTCCAATAGGAACATAGTGTTCGGAAATTCCTGGCGAACCCTGGAAATTATGTATCGCCACACCCCTAACGGCACCTTATAGCCCGCATCCAGGCGAAATCCGTCAATGCCCCGCCCGCACCAGGTCAAAAACATATCAGCCATATACTTCCACAAATCCAGATGACTGTAGTCCAACTCTACCAGGTCGCCCCAGACAACACCCCACGCTCCGGGTGAAATAATCTTTCGGTCATGTCCTACTTTGATCCACTGTCGATGCGCAAAAAGGATACTGCTGGCCCAACCGGTATGGTTGATCACCATATCGAGAAACACCTTGGCCCCTAATCCGTGGATGGTCGAGGTCAGATCGATAAACTGATCCTCAATGGTCTTATATTGGCTGAACGTCCCATAAGTATGGTCGATCCCAAAATAATCCGTGGTCGCGTAAGGACTGCCGTACATTCCCATCCGCCCATACGAGGTCGGAACTGGGTTGATCGGCAGCAGATGTATGATCTTCATGCCTAATTGTTCTATTATAAAAGGCAGGCAGTCCTTGAACGTCTCGAAATTGCCTCCAGGCGGCAGCACATAGGCGCCTTCGGCCTCCAGAGTGATGATCCGCGTCTCTAATGCCTCATTGTGCAGGTCGGCCTGATCCTTGTCAGATCCATACTGCCGAATAAACGCACAATAAATTGAATTGTTACGTCCGTATTCTAAAGGAGTTACAGAAATGCCCACGTTGGCGCCGTCGGCCCATTTCACCCACGGCCGATCCCGCTGAACCGACTCCACGCGCACCTTAAACTCAAAGTAGCCCACTTCTCCAAGCAGCACATCCACCCCATATTCGTCCCGCTGGGCGTCGTAACTGGTTGGTATATCATAATAATCCGTCGAGGAGCTCTGGCCCTTCTCAACCAGATCAATCACCTGCCGGCGGATACGACCGGCCTGGTTCAGGTTCGTCCGTATAACCACCGTAAACGGTCCGCTATGGCCCAATTGGCGCTGGCGAACCTTTACCCGAATACGTAACACCGAGTATTGCAACAAGTTACGATTCGAATCGGGTGAGTATTCTATCGAAATAATGTTGTCGGCTGAACCAGACATACTACTTAAGGTCCTCCCGGCACCTCGTCTTGGCTGCAAATATTTATTTCATCCTGATTATAGCACCTTATCTAGTTTACCGAACTATGATAAAGTAGTCGCAGCAGGAAGACTGGCGGCATTGCCAGGTGCGTCGGCTCTGCGAAAAGCTATTGTTGGTTGTGTTGAGTTCACAGTCAGGTGTTGCCACGAGGCATCATTTTACATAAGTGTTTAAGTACAAGTTGGTTATGCGTTATAACCTTATTTTTGGCGTTGTTTTTTTTCGACAGACCTGATCGTAAAACGAAACGCCTGTGATCTTTCTCATCGGAATAAGATTCATAACACCTTTATAAAAAAGACGTTATCGCAATAATAAAAAATATTTTGTTTTTTTATTTTTTTGGCTTGTTTTTTGCCATTAAATATAGAGAATGGCGTGGGAATGTGAAGGTGTGAGAGACTTTTGCCGTGTGTGTGGAGAAAGAGAGAGGAGATTATGCCCTTTTTTGGAGAAAGAGCCGATTTTTTACCTTTTTTTTAAGGAAAAGTGGTTTTTTTTGCAAAATTTCAAAAAAAAGGGTTGACACGGGTTATATGATTCAACTATGATAGGGATGTAAAGGAGTTCTTGTAGTTCACTTTGACACACACTTTTTTTGGATACGTGGTTTTCGTTTGCGGGATTTTTCGCGGACGAAAGCGGGTCTGATCTTAGGAGTTCTGGCTAAGAGGCGAGAAAGGAAGGTGGAGACGGGAAGAAATTAGAGATTAGGGTTTTTTTGTTATGATCGGTTTTGACTAAGCCCTGTTGCTTAATGGGTTTGAGGCGAAGTTAACGACAATTGAGGCGAAGTTAACAACAAGCAGTCAAAATTTGATCGTAGAACAGTAAGTATTTGGCTAATCTGTTCATTTATTGGAGACTCTTATGAAGACTTTAGTGTGTTTGATAGCGGTTTTAGTAATGACCGCTCCTGTTTTAGCAGCGACCGTCACGATTGTCGGTGACGTGTCTGTGCCAAAGGAGTTGACGCTTAAGTATTACGTCAATGGGGATTTGCGTGGCGTCGCTTTGACGCTTAATTCCGGCGATGCCACTACCAATGCTGCAGGCACAACCGCCGGTGAGAACTGGAACGTTTGCCTGGATTATGCCTACGATGTTGTCACCGCTGAGGGAACTTACAATCTGGGTGACGGCGGACCTTTGGCCAAAGTTGATGGCCCCGGCGTACCGGCTGGCGATGTTTCCGACTTCTCGATCTGCGTAGGCATGGTTGATGAAAGTGGCGCGCAGGGTGGAGTTCCTGCCGGAAGTGCGGGAGCCCCTGAGGAACTGTGCACAATAGCGTTTTCAGGCGCTTGCACCGTTACTGTTGCAGCCGATACCCTTCGTGGCGGCGCCGTTGGTAGTCCCGTCGATATCGTTTTCGATCTGGACGGTAATGGTACGCCCGGCGACAATACGATTGATGTAACAGACGACGAAGAGTGTTTCACCGGTACTCCGGCACAGGTTGCAGCATGGAAGGCCTGGGGTGAGCCACAAAATTGGTGTGGCGCCTGCTGGCTACAAGGTGATGTCAATGGCGACTGCCTTGTCACCTTTGCCGGTGACGTGATGATGGCGTATGGTGACTTCCAGAATCCTACGTCACCTTTGTCCCTCACGGGACGTAGCGACTGGAACATGGATGGACTACTGACGTTCTCTGGTGATGTAATGGCCTTGTTTACGGCCTTCCAGGGATCTCCCGTATGTCCCGTTCCTTGTCCATAATTGCCTTTGGCAATAAAAAAGGTTTTTTGTGTGAATTTTGTTGTTGCTGCCTGCTATAGAAAAATGTCCTTGTGTGGAGGTTTTTTCGGAGGCAGCGAAAAGTTGATTTTTAGAAACAAAGGAGAATTTGTTATGAAGAAGTTGTTAGCACTTTTGTTAGTTTTAGGCATGGCCTCGATGGTGCAGGCTGGTTTCATACTGAGTGTCGGCGGACTGCCGGCGCCGGATGTGATAGAAATAGAGCCATCTCAGCATATTACACTGGACATCCATATAGAGCCGGGTACTGAGTTCAATGGCGGTGACTTTGCCATAAGGTTGAGCAATAATCAAGCCGTTCTGAACGGTGCTGATGTTGTTTTCCCGCTTTCGACTATGAGGACGTTTAACATGGGTCTATGGATGCTGGAAGACAACGCTCCGACGGGGATCACGTATTCGACAGTGAAGGATACTGCCAATGAATACATGCTCTCTGGTGGTAGCCTTACCTGGAATTCGACCAATAACGCCACGACCGAAGGGCCTTGGTTTGGTGGCTACATTCCTGCCGTAGAAGCAAACAGTTATCCCGTGTTGATGGATGGCCTGGACTTACATTGCGTGGAAGCGACTGACGTAGTAGTCGAGCTGATTGCACCTTATGGTATATCAAGGTTGTTACATAATGCCTCTGGCGTTGTGACTGGCTCAGAAAAAATCATTCAAGATGGAACAGTGATGGACAGCATTGTGATTCATCAGATTCCTGAACCGATGACCATGAGCCTGCTGGGCCTTGGTGGCTTGGCTCTGCTTCGTCGTCGTCGTGCCTAATTGGTTTGATGACCGAAAAGTTTGGTTTGTCTTTAATTAAGGCAAGCTGACAAAAAGATAAGCGAGGTAAGTTGTAATGACTTGCCTCGCTTTTTTTTGTAAAACCACCTGTCTCAGATGGCAGAAGTCAAAGGTCAAAAGGCGGAAGTCAGATGGCAGATTTTTCTGTCCTCTGTGATTGCCAGAAATCTTTTTAACCGCATCCGGGCTAACCCCCGAATATTTCATAGTCACAAGGGCACAGAGGTCTTGGAGAATGTAACTGCTTTATATTAAAAATGTTATGGTGTTTTTGTGATTTTGTGGTAATTTACAGGGTGTAATTTTGGGTTATATGTGTAATTTCTTTATTAACAAAAAGTTAGGTCACATTTCGCCAAGGGGTATGAAATATGCGGGCTAATTGTCCCCTTTGGAACGTTTAAGATTACCCGTTTTTTGAGGAAAAGTGTGTTTTTTTTGCAAAAAATCAAAAAAAAGGGTTGACACGGGTCGTATGTTTCAACTATGATAGGGATGTAAAGGAGTTCTTGTGGTTTATTTTGACACACGTTTTTTTGAATGTGTGGGTTTCGTTTGCGGGATTTCCCGCGGGAGGAAGTGATTATTATGAAGAAGTTGTTGGTGTTTTTATTGGTTTTAGGCATGGTTTCGATGGCACAGGCTGGTTTCATACTGAGTGTTTATGGACAGCCGGCGCCGGATGTGATTGAAATAGAGCCATCTCAGCACATAACACTGGACATCCATATAGAGCCGGGTACTGTGTTCAATGGCGGTGACTTTGCCATCAGGTTGAGCAATAATCAAGGCGCTCTGGATGGTAGTGGAGTAGTGTTCCCGCTTGCGACTATGAAGACGTACACCTTCGGGATGTGGACTCTACAGGATGACTCTCCGACGGGGATCACATATATGACAGTGAAGGATACTCCCACGGAATACATGATGTCTGGTGGAAGTCTTAGTTGGAATTCGACCAATAACGCCGAACCTTATGCCGGTTTCCCGCCGATTATTCCTGCGGTACCGGCATTGAGCTATCCAGTACTGATGGATGGCCTGGACTTCCATTGTCTGACAATGACCGATATAACAATTGAATTGGTTGCACCTTATGGTATATCAAAGTTGTTATATGATGATGAGGTTGGTATTCTTACTGGCTCGCAACCTATCATTCTACCAGGAACGGTAATGGATAGTATAATTGTTCACGTTCCTGAACCGATGACTATGAGTCTGCTTGGTCTTGGCGGCCTGGCTCTGCTTCGTCGTCGTCGCGCCTAATTTGGTTTGATGACCGAAAGTTTGGTTTGTCTTTAATTAAGGCAAGCTGACAAAAAGATAAGCGAGGTAAGTTGTAATGACTTGCCTCGCTTTTTTTTGTAAAACCACTTGTCTCAGATGGCAGAAGTCAAAAGGCGGAAGTCAGATGGCAGATTTTTCTATCCTCTGTGATTGCCAGAAATCTTTTTAACCGCGTCCTGACTAATTGCCCTATTTGGAACCTTTAAGACTATCGGAAGGGTTTAACTTTGCCTCTTCGATGGTTTTCAGTAAGCTGCTGATGAACCCTAACATCTCTTGGCGCTCCACATCTTTAGCCTGCAAATCAAGCTGAAGTTTTTCGATTTGGCTGGTTAATTCCTGGTTTTTGCTGAGGCAATCGTCAAGCTCACCTGTGGTCTGACAGCCAATCAAAACCAACATCCCAATTGCTACAATAAGTAATTTGAATGCGTTCATAAGAGAGACTCCATTGGACTTTACTTTGAAATACCATCATCCCAAACCGGCAGTGTAATATCCTTAAATCGGTTCGTCAACCACCAAAACGAAAGGATAAACAGGCCGCTAGAACTTTCCAGTGCCCCATTGAGGGGGCTGGGCGCCTATCAAAGCCCCGTGGTTGCCGTGGCCGGAACTGTCTATTGCGGTAGAATTGGAACCCTCGTCGAGATGCCACAGTCCTATCGGATACATCGATAACGGTACAGATCGTCCATAACCAATGTTATAAAGGTATTTTATATCATCTATGCTTAAGACGCGATCAAATATGGCCACTTCATCGATAATCGCGTCAGGTATATCATTCCCTGGGGTCCATGCTTGCGAACCGATCATAAGATCCCACTGGCCTTCAGCTCGCCAGTCCGGGTGAGGATGGGTCATTTGGGTCGAAACTAATTGAGTTTGGTAAATAGCCTCATTACCATCTACGTAAAAGCGTATTTTACTATCACCGTAAGCATCACGGGTCATGGCCACGAAGTACCATTTATTTGTCTCTAACGTGCCTGGTTGGGAATGGCTGGCCGCTGTATAAAAACCATTGGAATAACCAAAAAGTGTACCGCCATAGGATATCGTGAGGGCCCTTTCGTTTTTGCCAATTATCCGGGCATTGCCGGAAGAAAAACTTAATGGATATATCCACGCGGTATAGGTGAAAGTGTAAACATTGTTTAAGATGTTCCCTTCGGGAGTATGAATCCAAACGTAACCATCCGAATCATGATCGAATTCTAATGCGCCGGCAGGTGGTTTATACCAATAGCCCTGCCAGAGCCATTGACTTGCCAGGGCTGAAAAATCCTTCATATCGACCATGTCGTCGGGGAAAAAGTCTGCGAGGAGATTTTCGCCCTGCATGAGCCACTGTTCGGTCAATAAGGTCATCTCGTAAATATCCACCCAGGCATCCATGTTTACATCCACAGGATTGGTGACTACCTCGTCGGCTCCCATGTCCACGATGGGTGGCTTGCCCGGGTCAAAGGCGAATATTCGCTGCTGGTCGTCAAGGTCGGTTGCCGCGGCAGCCGGGACGGCACTGTTATTGCCTAAATCGACACAGGGCGAAAAAAGGGTAAGATGATAATCTCCATGATCGGGGTCCACAAAAAACGGATCATCATCAATACTGCCATTGCCGCCAGTGCCTTGCTGCACACAGGAGTATTGGGGCGTATAACAGTTTTTTAAGTCAGAACCATCAGGCGCCGAATTACCCCAGAAAATACAATTAGTTATACTCCCGACACAATCCTGCGCCCCTCCACCACTACTAACAGCAGTATTATCGACTATGGTATTGTTCACCATGTCCCCGGTATATGCGTGCAAACCCCCTCCCTGGTCAGCCTGATTGTGGGCAATGACGCAACTGAAAATCGCTCCATCACCCAAACCAATCCCACCACCATCAAACTGGGCGTTGTTAGTGAGGATTTGGCATTTATAAATAAAGCCATCAAAATCATATATACCCGCCCCATTGGAAGCGTAATTATTCGTGATTATGCAGTTGGTAATAGACGCTTGTGTTCCTTGCCCATATACACCGCCACCATTGCCATTGTGACCTGCGCCGGTAATGGTAAAGCCCTTTAATTGACAATTAGGGTCTTCCGTCCCGGAAAAGCTCACCACCGGGTTGTCCGAACCTTCCGCATCGATTATCGTCTGGCTTATTGTTGTCCAGTCTGACGGCATAGTAGATTGCAAGGTAATGACCCGGCCATTAAAGTTTATGGTTTCCGCGTATCGACCGGGCAGAACTACTAAAATATCGCCGGTATCGGCCTGGTCAATCCCCGCTTGAATCGTCAGATATTGTTGCCCGGAAGCGATATTCCACACGGGTAAGACTTCATCCGCACCAATATCTGTGCGGCTGAGCACGACACGCGGATCACCGTCAAAATCCACCGTTCCACCTGATGTATAATTGGGATCGCCGGTATTTACGCAAGGTGACAGATAATGTAATCGTAAACATTTGTCCACATCGCAAATCAAATCGGGATCGACAGAAATATTTCCCGCTGTTCCGGTTTGGTCCGTTAACCCGGGTCCGTAATGGCCCAATTCATTTTCCCAAAGGTTGTTATAACGCATGACAGGAATAGCATTTCCACTTACATACAAACCATATCCGGAACTGGTAAAAGCAATAATGTTATTTTCCACTAAAGGAAAAGAATTGCCAATAAATTCGATACCTGCGTATCTTGACGTGCCTTTTTTAGCCACATTGTAAACAATCGTATTATGATTAATCCACGGTGAAGATCCGGCAAGTTGAATCGCTGAGCCTAATAAATTTTGATCGATCAGATTATTTCGGACTATTCCGGCACTACCATAATTAATGGAAATTCCTGCTCCTGTCAGGGAAGAATTTGCTCGCACACGATTGCGTTCAATTAGTGGGTTTGAATTGTAATATACAAATATACCGCCACCTCCGAAGTTGCCGGCTGAGTTGCCTTGGATAGTGTTTCTTCGGATGGTTGGGCTGGACATGTATGTTATATGCACACCTGCGCCAAGCGCAGAATCATTGCTGATTATCTGATTGTTTGATATTTCGCCATTGCTCCACTGACGCAGGTGCAACCCGCCGCCGTAAAAGTCGGCATGATTATTCTGGATAGTATTGCCGGTAATAGCAGCATCAACACCCTGAAAACATACGATCGCACCGCCGTCGCCATGCTCGGCGGCAGGATAATCGTTGTCTGGGGGGGGATATCCGTGAACTTTTATGGCAGAATTATTCAAAAAAGTGTTATCCGCAATAACCGGGGTTATGTGGACTGGCGGGTTACTGGGGGCGTTTATATTTACCGGATCACCATAGACATACACCCCACCACCTTCGCCGGCGGTATTATCCCGGATAATATTCCTGGAGATGGTGGGCTGTGACATATTATAGCAAACCACCCCGCCGCCACAAAGGTTCCAATAAGGCTCATGAAGCTCCCAGGCAATCACCAGCCAAGTGCCAATACCTCCGGTGATGGTGAATCCTGTCAATACAGAAGAATTATTCTCACCACTGTTAAATGTCACAACAGAACCATTATTGGGGTCGCCGGTAAGGCTGCCATCAATTACGGTAGCTCGAACAATATTAGGATCGTCCGGATTGGTAGAGGTGAGGGTAATTTCTTTGCCAAGGAAATTGATATTTTCGCTATAAGTGCCTGGATTGACAATGATTACGTCGCCATCGGCGGCAACTTCTATCGTCTGTTGAATAGTGTCTTGACCTTGGTGGACCTGCCATATATCCGCATCGGCCCCACGAACCAGATATGTCAGGCCGGTAAAAAACACAAATAAACACGCAATCCTCCTCATATCCTCTCGCCTTCCTTTGCTATAGAAAACCGTGCCAAAATCGCCGTTTACCGTAACCACTTATACCGCAACATGTTACGCGTTACGCTTGCCGAAAAAACAATTGTAAGACAAAACACAGCTAATGCCTATACGGTGGGTATCGGACATATTAAGCCACTTGATTATATCAAAAATGACCCAAAAAAAATCGCCCTTACCGGAAGAATCTCGCGCAAATCAACCATTGAGTCCCGACTGAAATTTGATGCCAACTTCCAACTGGGATTGGCTAACCAATCCCAGTTGGAAAGTTTACCCAATGGGTATGATAATTCCTGGCAGGGCCAACTATAACGGCTTTCAGGATAAGTAAATACATAATAAAAAAAACAGGGAAACTCAATCGTTATGAGCATAAAACCCAAACTGAGCGTTTTATTTGTCTTCAGATGGTGTTTCGGTGGCGGTTGGCACCTGTTTTTCTTTTTCAAGCTCGCTAATCTTGGCTCGCAGTTTGTTGTTCTCCTCTTCCAGTCCTAGTGCTATTTTACTGGAATTTTCAAATATCTTCTTTGTCGCTGCCAGCTCTTTTGTGAGCTTTTCAATCTCATTTTTCAGTTGTACCTTTTCCTGAATAAGGTTTGTCGAAACTTTGTCCATCTTGGTCCGGGTTTCTTTTAGCAACCGATCCAATTCGGTTTTTTCTGCCTCTAAATCTGTCACTTTGGCTTCCAGGTTCTTTATCTTGTCCATATCTTCTTTGCTCTTGGCCAAGATACTCTCGAATAAACTCTCAGACGTTTCCTTTTCATTGGCCCTTTCCTGTTGAACCTTTGTCAACTGGTCCTGGCACTGCAACAATTCTTTGTTTTGGCATCCACAGGCAACCAACAATCCCATACCAACAATAAACAATGTTAAATATCTCATGGTTCAGACTCCTTTAGTTAGTTAGAAAGATTGACAAAAAACTACGACTGACTGTAAGTTTACCGAGATATCCGGGGCGTTGTCAAAACAAAAAAACAGTTTCTTCGTCAAAAGCGCCTGCGCGAGGGTGACATTAAGTGTACTAGAAGTTTCTTGATTGTTGTTCGCAGTTGAATATACTTATTACAAGTGGGATCGGCCCGCCACGCCGATCATAATTACTTAAATGATAATATGTTACGGTATGTTCGGTACTAAGAGCACACTATATAAACTCCTGCTGGAGCAGCATAAAATGCAAGCTATTGTTTTGACAGATATCAGAAAAATGGAATTGCAGAATGTTCCCCATCCAGCTATTGCCGGCGAAACCGATGTTCTGCTGAAGATCGAGAAGGTGGGCGTGTGCGGTTCCGATGTACACTACTGGGAAACAGGTCGAATCGGCGATCAGGTTGTCGAGTTTCCATTCAAACTCGGCCATGAATGCGCCGCAACTGTAGTTGATATAGGCAGTTGTGTTAAGCGTGTTAAGGTCGGCGATCAAGTTGCCGTTGACCCCGCGATGGTATGTCATCGTTGCGATCAGTGCCTGGCGGACCGGGAAAACACCTGTCGTAACCTCAGATTCTTAGGTTGTCCTGATCAGGCCGAGGGCTGTCTGTGTGAATATATCGTCATGGACCAAACCAGCCTCTATCGGCTCGAAAGTAAGATCACACTCGATCAGGCCGTTTTGTGCGAACCGCTATCGATCGGTGTATATGCGGTTAGGCAAGCCCAATTGCCACCCAAGGCTGCTATCGCGATTCTCGGGGCGGGTCCCATAGGGCTAAGTGTGCTTGTAACTGCTTATAGTGAAGGAGTTAACGAGATTTACGTGACTGACAAGATTGACGCCAGGGTCGAGGCTGCGCGTAAGGCTCAATGTACCTGGGCAGGTAATCCCGACCGTCAGGATGTTGTTGAAGCTATCAACCAACAGCAATCACGAGGAATGGATGCGGTTTTTGAGTGTGCCGGTCAGCAAGAAAGCATCGACCAGGCAGTAGAGTTGCTCAAACCCGGAGGCAAACTGATGCTGATCGGCATTCCCCGGGATGAGCGGATTTCGTTTGTTATCGACAGACTCCGCCGTAAGGAAATTACTGTTATAAATGTAAGAAGACAAAGGAATTGTGTTCAAGAGGCGATTGAGATGATCGCTGCCGGGAAGCTTGATGTTGACTTTATGATAACTCATAAGTTTACGCCCGAGCAGACCCAAAAAGCCTTCGATATGGTGGCTCAGTACAGCGATGGTGTGATCAAAGCCCTGATCGAGTTCGCATCCTGAAAACTCAAATTGTCGGAGAATAGTTATACTGATCAGTCTGGTCGATCTGCCGGACGAGCCTGGCTCAAAAAGCGGTCCATCCGACAAGGCCCAGTCCAAATAATTATGGTTAATGCCCATTGGGCATACTAAACATATTGTTCAGGAGAATCTGCTATGACCAATCGAACCGACAAACAGCGGCAAAAAGCAAGACACGAAGTAGTTTTCTATACATATCCAAAGTTTTTGTTTTGCTGGCCTCTTATACTTATGGGTTTTCTTTTGTGGATTCTTGACTATTACAGCGTGGCCGACACAGAAACTCTGGCGTGGATTTGGGCTATAACACTGCTGGTGGTTATGGTGACGGTGGGCTTTGATCTGAGCCGTAACTACACTTTTTTTTGGCTGGTGCTGATAGGCGGCATCTGGTTTCTGGTTATATGGCTTCGGGACGTAAAAAGAGTCAGAATATTTTCTGATATCTACGATTTCTTTGCCGACCTCGACCCGTCCTATTCGAGAAATCTGGGAGCTATGATAAGTATTGTGCTTTCGGTTCTTTATCTGGTCATGTGGATATGGACGCGGGTGAATTCAAAATGGCGGATTACACACAACGAATTCGAGCACTATCAGTTCGGCAGAATGGATGATTCTCTGGCCCGCGGCGCCAAACGCGTGCGTTCCAGTTATCCTGACTTTTTTGAGCTTTTGCTTTGCATGGCCGGTGATCTTGTAATTTTTGATTCTACCGGCAGAAGGGAGCTGCGAAGAATCCCCCATGTTCCACTACTGCCTCTGGTAAGAAAAAAAATCAACCGTATCCTGGAAGCAACAGCCATCACTCCCGGAGAAATTGACGACGAAGCCGAAGAGACCGAAGGTGGTGATGACGACAGTGATCGTGGCATATAGTTATTCCCGATCTTGTTGCCAGGTATCGGAAGGGCCGGCTTTCGGAGTAGCGCCGGTCAGCGGCAGGGTTACTTCGATTTGAGCGGGTGAACACACAGCGTAGGCCAGGTCTTTTTCCCTGGTTTGAACGGGTTCTACGACAAATTCAGGAACACTGTACGTTTTGAGGAACGAATCGTAGAAAGTGGGATCCTTTTGGGGCAGTAGCAGGGGTTTATACACCTCACCATCCTCATCTACGTAGCTGATATAACTGCGTGTGAAAACTCCGCCACGCCTTTTACTGCTAAAAACAACCCATCGTCCGTTGCTCGACCAACAATGCCATGACTCGCACCGATCACTATTGACCTCCAGGCGACGATAAGCAAAATTGCCCGTTTGTCGAGCGGCTTCAAGGTCCATCATATACAAGTCGCTGCTGGGCTGATAAATGGGAAAACAGCCGTAATCGCACATACAAAACATCAGGAATCGGCCGTCCGGAGAGATTCGGGGCAGCATAATACTTTTGCCCGTTTCCTCGGCGGTAAGAACTGTTTCAAGCTGGCCCCAGCTATCCGTGTCAATATCATAGCTGACTCGCATGAGATCATAGCGTACTTTTTCAAAGTCTTTTTGCGGCACTTTATCGCGATCGGACCATAACATCGGCGCACTGCAAAAATACAAATAACAGCCGTCCGGAGACCATGTCGGATAAGTTTCCAGCCGAGATTTGTCGATCAGTTGTGGGGGCGCCTTGACTGTTTTCGACTTGAGATCATAGTACGCCAAAGCAGAATCGAGATCAAGCACATCCCGAACCTCCAGGCCCTTCATGTGAAAAAACTGCCGCACTTTGTTTAGTGAATATATTACTATTCGACCGGTGGGGTGCCAGGCGGTATAACCGAACTTGGTTGCGATCTTGGTTACCTTACCGTTTTGGGCCAGCAATGTAGGAGCACCATAATTACTGTCCCGGATGCCTATCGTCATCTTATCTGCCCGATTATTACAAAAGGAGTGGCAGTTGACACATCCTCCTTCATTTTGTTTCCCGAAACTTTGACCACGAAGCACGGCCGACTCGTCGTAGCTTGGCAGATGCCGTTGGTAAATACCTACGTCGAACCAGTTATAATATAGTGGTTTGATGAGCCGATAAACCAAATAGTCGTCTATAGCAACCTGGGAAATCTTATTGGTAATGGAGCCAAATCGCTTCCACACGCCATCATTGTTCTCAACATAAACATCGAAATACAACTTATCCGCCTGGTTGTCTTGCAGCAATTGCTTCCAGGGTTTTGTAGGGATAACTATAGAGGCCTTTTTGCTGTGTATGTTGATATCGCAGCCTCGGGTCGAGTGTACCCTCACATAATATCGCCTGCCGGGCTCTTTTACTACGAAGTTCAAAGGCGCAATGTTCGGCGGAATGACAGTGTCCGTATAATCAGGGCGGATGTGAGCAGGCCGATCAATCATAGTTGCACCATCGACGGACCAGTTGGAATCGCATAAAAAGTAATACAGCAAAGTGGCTGCCAATGCCGCCACGGCGATCAACGAGAACTGGTAACAGCGGTATTTATTCATCTTGCCCGTCCTGAATCATCGATACTCGTAAAATAACAATAATAGTAGTAGGTATCGGAAAAATCCTTTAACAATACTTTTTGTTTGGTTACCGGCTCGTTCTTGTTAGCTCTAACGATATTCCTGAAATCATCGAACCGTCGCTTAGTCTCGTAGGCGATCTTGCGGTTTCCGAGATCAATGGGTTTTCCAGTCTGGGCGGTATAAACCAGAATGGCTTCCTGATAATGACGAGGGATATCCTCATAGCCAAAATTGTCCAGATACCGGATATGCTTGACGAAGGCATCAAACCACTTGTTCAACAAATGATCCGCCATCAGATATTCGTATGCCATTTTATTTTTCATATTGTATTGAAGCAGTTTTTGCAACTGCACTGTGAAAATATCGACCCGTTCCAACGGCTCTGTGGTAACAATGAATGTTCTGATTTGACGAATTTGCTCGTCTTCCATGAGCAGCGGATCGATCTCAAGACGTTTGAGACAATCGCGAGCCCACCGGCCGAATATCAAATCCTTGCTTAGAGCGCCAAGAAAAATGCAGGCTGTCTCGGTTTGGCCTTTGGCAATGTTGATCAAAGCCAGTTGCTTCAGCGTCATCGGATGACTGCCAAAAAGTTCGAGCGATTCATGTGCCAACTGCTCAGCATCGTTAACCAATCCGAGTTCGAAACGCAGCCCGACGTTTGCCAGACGAACACGACCTTGCGACATGATAACACGTCCGCTGCTTGTTTGAGGATATGAAAACATCTCACAACTAAGCTTGCCGGTATAGAAGAGCGCTCTATTAATGTAAGAAATAAGAAAAAAATTATACTCTTCAACTGGTATCCCACGCGCCTGGCGTAAAAGCTCAGGCCACTTTCGGTGGTATCCGTAATAATATATTCGCAAGCGTTTTTTTTCTGTGCGATCGAACGTGAAAAAGATGATTGCCGCTGTTATGGCAAGTAAGACCGACCATCGAATAACAAACGGCATTTTACTTTTCTGGTCTTTAACGGCTAACCCGGTGGACGACGAATGCCTGCTTGTGCCGCCGGAACTGCTTTTGTTGACCTTTGCGGTCGCCGTCTGGGGCCGCGGCAAAAAGGTCATTACCATTACCATCAAACCAAAAACCAGATAAGACCAAATCGTAATATTCGCTATTCGCGAATCATCGAGCGATTGCTCCATCGGAAAAATCAACCACATTCTGCTCAAAAGGCTGTCGAGAAAATAATTTGCCAATATAT
>Ga0105100_10000061_pt1 | contig 56630 bp, 50 predicted proteins | sample PPLLak12cMay2015_2_FD_87033 | JGI IMG/M metagenome (GOLD analysis project Ga0105100, IMG submission 87033) | Freshwater sediment microbial communities from Prairie Pothole Lake near Jamestown, North Dakota, USA - PPLs Lake P8 Core (1) Depth... | ecosystem: Environmental > Aquatic > Freshwater >... | reverse complement strand
TATAGCTGGTGCCTGCACCTCGGGCGGTCAGGCTTACCTGGTGCTGCGAGGTCCAACGGGCCGCACGTTGGACATCATCCGTGCTGCTGACCAGCAAGACGGCTTCCGGCAGGCCTTGATCCATGCCGGCGTCGAGCTGATAGGCTGCCAGCTGGGCAGGACCGGTGAGAGTCTGGCCTGGTTTGAGCAGTGCAGACAGGGATTGCACATCCGCTTGCTTGAGCATCAATGTCTCTCGATTTCGAGTTCCAGCCCGGGAGTCTGCAGCCTGCGCTCCACATTGCGCATGATCAGGGTGGCAATAGCTACCAGGAATATATAAACCAGGGCGACGGTCAGATAAATCTCAATCGGATTGAAGTAGCGCCCTGCCAGGATCTTGGCTTCGCCCATCAGGTCGGGGACGGCGATGAGAAATACAACGGAGGTGTATTTGACCATCGAGATGGCTTCATTCGACCAGGCCGGCAATGCCAGGCGCAGCGCCTGAGGCAGGATGATATAGCGAATGGCCTGAGGCAGGGTCATGCCAACCGCACGGGCGGCGATCATCTGTCCGCTGCCGACGGACTGGATGGCCCCGCGGAAATACTCAGCCTGGTAGGCGCCGCTGTTCAAGCCGAGGGTGATGAAAGCAGCCGTCAGGCGCGAGAAGGTCAATCCCAGATCCGGGAAGCCATAATAGACCACGAAGAGCTGGACCAGCAGGGGGGTGCCGCGGAACAGCTCAATATAGGCGATGGCAAGGCTGCGCAGCCATTTGCCGCCGTAAACGCGCGCCAGGGCGGCGGGCAATCCCATAATGACGCCCAATGCCAAGGCCACCAGGGTAAGCTGTAAGGTGACGACGGCCCCATCAATCAGGTCGGGACCTACCCGCTGCAGATAAGTGGCGAGGGTTTCTATCACAGCTCAGCCTTTGGACTCTTGATTTTCCCCGTACAGCTCAGTGATTTTTCCGAGGAAGCTGCGCGTGCGCTCGAACTCCGGGTTGTAGAATAGCTTATTCGGCGAACCCTGCTCCACGATGTAGCCGCTTTCCATGAAGATGATGCGGTTGGAGACCTCGCGGGCAAACCCCATCTCGTGGCTGACGACCAGCATGGTCATGCCTTCGCGGGCCAGCTTCTGCATAACACTGAGCACTTCGCCGATCAGCTCGGGATCCAGCGCCGAGGTGGGCTCGTCGAAGAGCATGATGTGGGGGTTCATCCCCAAAGCGCGAGCGATAGCCACCCGCTGTTTCTGACCGCCGGACAGCTGGGCCGGGTAGTGATCTGCTCTATCAACCAGGCCAACGCGCTCCAGCTCCCACATGCCCTGTTTATGGGCTTCTTCGCGATCCATTTTGAGCACTTTGGTCATGCCGATGGTGACATTCTGCAGGGCGGTCATGTGGTTGAACAAGTTGAATTCCTGGAAGACCATGCCGATGCGCTGGCGCACTTTATCGACATTGGTATGCGGGGCGGTGATCTCCAGATCTTCCAGCCAGATGCGCCCTTGATCCGGGCGGGTGAGCAGATTGATGCAGCGCAGCAGGGTGCTCTTGCCAGTACCGCTTGGACCGATGATGACCACCACTTCCTTCTCCTGGACGTCAAAGGAAATGCCTTTGATCACTTCTGTCTGCTGATATTTCTTGTGCAGGTCGTCAATGCGCAGTATGGGTTGGTCGCTCATCGGCAGCTCCATCACATGAGCAGTCTGTAGCGGCGCTCCAGCCAGTCGAGGCCGCGATTGGTCAGGAAAGTAAGCAAGAAATAGATCAGTGCGGCGGCGCCAAAAGCCAGGAAAGGTTCCAGGGTGCGGGCGCTGACGTATTCAGCGCGGCGCAGGATCTCTGCCACACCGATCACGTAAACCAGGGATGAATCTTTCAATACGATGGCAGCTTCGTTCGACCAGGGTGGGATCGCCAGGCGGAGAGCCTGCGGCAAGATGATGTAGCGAATGGCGGCGATGCGGCTCATACCGACAGCGCGGGCGGCGAGCATCTGCCCTTGGGGGACGGAGATGATGGCACCGCGAAAGACTTCGGACTGGTAGGCGCTGCTGGCGATCCCCAGGGCGATGGAGCCTGACAGAAATGGGGAGAGGTCAACGAAACGGGCAATGACAAAATACAAAATGAAAATGACCACGATTACAGGAACAGCTCGGATGACCAAGCTGTAGATTGCGGTGAAAGCAGACAGAGCGGGACTCCCATACACCCGACCGGTCGCCAGGAGCACACCCACCAGGAAGCCGGTGGTCAAGGCGATAACCGTTACCCCCAGCGTTACCCCGGTGCCCGCCAGCAGGTACTGGATCAGCAGCCAGAGATCTTGTAAGAATTCCATTGTTCGGTGCGGTGCAAAAAAAGGGAGTATTGGGCGCTTGGTTCCCGCCCAATACTCCCGGATGGCTTTTACGGGATTCCCCACTGATCCTGGAGCTTCTGGATCAAGCCTTCGCTCTCCATCTCTCCCAGGATGCGGTCGATCTCAGCCTTGAGCTGCGTCTCGCCTTGAGGCATGGCGATGCACTGGCCTCCGACGACTGTTTCATCGGTGACGAGCGCGACCTTAAGGCCTTCCTTCTCAGCGAGCTCGCCAGCGGGATCGGCATTGATAAAGAGGATCTCGATGCGCCCGGCTTTCACGTCCAGCGCGCCTTGATCGACACGCTCGTAGCGGAAGACCTGGTCTTCACTGGTGCCGGCCGGCACCAGGTTGTCAATCGTCCACTGTTCCTGGAGTGTGCCGGTCTGGACACCGATGCTGTGCCCGGCGGCATCCATGGCTTTGGTCAAAACCAGCGTTGAGTCAGCGGTGGTCAGGAAAGCGTCCTTCTGGAAGTGGTAGGGGTTCGAAAAATCGACCTTCTCCTCGCGCTCCGGAGAAGTCTGCATGGCGGCGATGACCACGTCGACCTTCTTCTCCTGGACTGCGGCGATCAGTGCATCGAAGGCCATATCCTTGATCTCTACCTCCACGCCCAGGCGCTTGCCGACTTCGCGGATCAGGTCCAGATCGAAGCCGACGAAGTTGCCGGCCTCATCGACTGACTCATAGGGTGGATAATCGGCGGATGTGCCCACGATCAGCGTACCGCGCTCTTTGATCTCGCCCAGGTAGCCCTCCTGGGATGTGCCGGCTCCGCCGCAGGCAGATAAAAGCAAGGCTGCCGCGAAGATGGCGATGGTGAACAATCTCAAGGTTTTCATCAGGTTTCTCCTCCGAGAGAACTTTGATCTAAAAGTGGATTGGCGATTTTGACTGCGGTAATACAGTCGTACGATCGTTTAGGGTGCGACAGGCTACCTCCTTCCTGATTTGTGCGGCGATCACTTGATGGTGTAATTATAGCGCGACCACGAGCGTACACGGTGACAGTTTTTCCGGAGTGCTGATTTTGGATATGGAAGGCTGTTACTGTAGTTAAAAAATCAACCGCGAAGATGCAAAGGACGCTAAGGTTTTTAAGGTAGGGGGTGGATTTTTGTAAGTCCGTGCTCGGAGGGTTGTCAATCCCTATGCGGTAAGATTTCGGTTTTTTCGCGGTAAGTCTAAACACCACCAGGGACGAGCGGCAGGACCAGCCCGGCATGGCTCAATACAGCTATAGAGCCCGGACGGGCAGGATCTGGCAGCTTTTGCATGCCGGCGGCGAGCGCAGATTCGACGGAATCGTAGCGCTCAATGCCCATTCGACCGGCGTCGTCCGGTGTCAGGCCGGTCGAAACCAGGGCAAGGCGGATGCGCTGTTTGATCCTGCCAACCATGACACCTGTAGCGGCTTCTTTCAGGTCGCCAGATTTGCCTGCCTGGATAGCCTGTCTGAGCTCAGCGGGGTCGGCGCCGATATATACGGGCAGGTTGGGGTATTCCAGGCTGCCCTCCGCTGCCTCGGTGACCAATATCAGCGTGCCGCCATCCTCAGTGAGCAGCTCGCCGCACCACAGACCCTTCATACTTTGCCACAGGTCACGGTCGTACGGGTAGCAGCTGGCGACGACAAGCGGGTAGCGGCGTTTGACTGCGGCGCCGAATGCCTTACGGGCGTACGTCGCACCGAGACGATGGGCGGCGATAAAATGCCCCGCCACACACTGAACCATATCGTGGTTTATCGTGGTGACGGCATTGACGATGAAATCCAACGAGATGCATTCCACCACAAACTGCTCCAGCTCCTGGCGCAAGGGTGCGTTGATATCTCCAAGCGGATTGCCAGGCAGATCGACCGAGCGGAGGTGAAAAGCATCGACCGTCGTTTCGCTGCCGATGCCCGGGAGGATGATCTTGGCCCCGCCGCTGAAACCGGCGTCCATATGCGGGGTGATCATCCCCAGCCCGATGCGCAGGTCAGCTTCTGCGGCAGCACGGTGAACCCAGGCAGGGATGGCGTGCGTCGAGCCAAGATAAACCATCTGCTCTTGATCACTGGCGGGGGTGTTGACAATCCTGAAGCGAGCTGCAATCTCGGCGCCGAGCCGGGCTGAAATCTCGTCGGGCGTCATGGGCCGGTGAGTGCCAAGAGCGATGACGATGGAGATGTCCCGCTCTTTGATCCCGGCGCTTTCCAGCCTGTTCAATACTTCGGGCAGGATGAGTTTGACGGGCGTCTTGCGGGTAGCATCGTCTACCAGGACGGCGACCGTCTTTCCCGATTGGGCGATCTGCTCCAGGCGGGGGCTGCCGACCGGATGGTCTAACGCCAAACGTACCAGAGCGCCAGGATCTGGGTGTGGCGCGAGGATGGGCGGCGAGACGATCTCTCCCAGCCAGGCTGCATGCAGGCGGAAGGCAAGCTCCTGGCTGCCATAGGGAATATGAACCGTCCGCATCGGGGAGCGATCCATGCCAGATCACTGCGGAGGCTGATCGTCCATGTGCTGGATGACGGCATCGCCGAACTCGGAGCACTTGAGCAAGATGGCGCTTTCCATCAGGCGATGGAAATCATAGGTGACCGTCCTGGCTCCGATGGCGCCTTCCATGCCTTTGATGATCAGATCGGCGGCTTCCTTCCAACCCATGTAGCACAGCATCATCTCACCCGAGAGGATCACAGATCCAGGGTTGGCCATATCTTTATCGGTGTACATGGGGGCAGTGCCATGCGCGGCTTCAAAGACCGCATGCCCGGCGGTGAAGTTGATATTGCCGCTGGGAGCAATTCCGAGTCCACCTACCTGGGCTGCCAGGGCATCGGAGAGATAATCGCCGTTCAGATTGGGCGTTGCCAGCACGTCGAATTCCCGGGCGCGGGTGATGGTTTGCTGGAAGACAATATCAGCGATTGCGTCCTTGATGAGCAGCCTGCCGGCTTTAATGGCGGCATCTTGCTCTGCATTGGCTGTCTCTTCATCTTGCGCATAGCGGGTACGCTCCCACTGTGACCAGGTGTAGACATTTTCGGCAAATTCAGCCTCCGCCAGCTCGTACCCCCAGTTGCGGAACGAACCCTCCGTATATTTCATGATGTTGCCCTTGTGAACCAGGGTAACATTGCGGCGGTTATTTTTCAGCGTCCAGTGGATGGCGGCGCGCACCAGGCGGCTTGTGCCTTCCTTAGAAATCGGCTTGACACCCATGGCGGACGTATCGGGAAAGCGGATCTTGGCGTACTCCTCCGGAAAGTGCTCTTTCAGCATTTCTATGAAGCGCTTATTCTGCTCCGTTCCCTGTTCGAATTCGATGCCTGTATAGATATCTTCGGTGTTCTCGCGGAAGACAACCATGTCAACATATTCGGGATGCTTGACGGGCGATGGAAGGCCGTTGAAGTAGCGCACCGGGCGCATGCATACATAGAGGTCCAGGGCCTTGCGCAAAGCAACATTGAGGGAGCGGATTCCACCGCCGATAGGGTTGGTCAGCGGACCTTTAATGCCCACCAGGTATTCCCTGAAAGCCCGGATAGTCTCTTCCGGAAGCCATGATCCGCAGCGGTTGAAGGCCTTCTCTCCGGCATAGACCTCCATCCATTCGATCCGGCGCTTACCGCCATAGGCTTTAGCAACAGCCGCGTCCAGTACGCGCACACTGGCGCGCCAGATGTCCCTACCCGTTCCATCTCCTTCCACAAAAGGGATGATGGGGTGATCGGGGACAATTAAAATCCCATCCTGGATACTTATTTTTTCCCCACCGCCTGGGATTTTGATCGATAGATCGCTCATGTTCTTCTCCATCAAGATGAAAAAATTCAGGTACTTACCGTGAAGGCGCGAGGAGCGCCAAGGAAAAAGGGTACGAAAGAAAAAACCAGGAACTTACCGCGAAGGCGCGAAGACCGCTAAGGAAAAAGGGTACGGAATATAAAACCAAAAACCTACCGCAAAGCGCTAAGATAGCTAAGTCTGCCAGGCAGGCTGAACGATGGGTAATTATAGCATTTAGCTCCAGATACCATGAGGCTATCACAAAAACGGGAGTGGCGAAATGCATGGGTCAGGAAAAACCATCACTGCAGGGTTGTGGTGGAGACGACATCGCCCTATATTGGATGATTTGATATGACAATCGTCACAGCAAATACCCTATAGGTGTAAATTAGCGAAAAACAGCAAGCTGTTATAATCTCTGGCTGACGTATGCGCAAAAGCACGAACCTCGCTGGTCGACATTCCATGCCAGGGAGGTTCATTATCAGTACATATCCATCCCTGCCTCAAGACGAAGCCATTTATGACAACTCAAAAATTCTCTCCCCGTTTAACCACAGATCCGAAGGGCAAAGCCTGGCACTCTTTAGCTGCTGAGGAGGTCTTGCACCATTTCGAAACCCGGCTCGAGCAAGGCCTGACCAGTGAAGAAGCCAGCCAGCGCTTACAGGAATACGGCCCGAACGCTCTCACGGAGGCCCCGCCAACTACTTTTCTGCAGATGCTGTGGGAGCAGTTCAACAATTTCGTCGTTATCATGTTAGTTGTCGCGGCAGTCATCTCCGCTATCCTCGGAGAATGGATCGAAGCCTCAGCCATCATGACAATCGTGATACTCAATGCCACCCTGGGCGTGATCCAGGAACGCCGAGCAGAACAGGCGCTGGCGGCGCTGCGCAAACTGGCAGCGCCAGAAGCCCACGTGGTGCGGGATGGCTCCCGCCAGGTGTTGCCAGCCAGCCAGCTTGTACCCGGAGACCTGGTCTTACTCGAGGCGGGCAACTTTATCCCGGCGGATATCCGCCTGGTGGAGGCGGTTAATCTGCGGGTCGAAGAAGCGGCCCTGACCGGTGAATCGGTGCCGGTCCAAAAAGATGCTTCTGCGGTGTTCGAATCCGAGATCCCGCTGGGAGACCGCAAAAATACGACCTTCATGGGCACCCTGGTAAATTACGGACGCGGGCGGGGCATCGTGGTGGCTACCGGGATGCACACACAGATCGGTCTCATTGCAGAGATGTTGCAATCGGTACAAAATGAGCCCACGCCCTTGCAGCGCCGCCTGGAGCAGCTCGGTAAAACGCTGGGCTGGGCAGCGCTGGCAATCTGTGCGCTGGTGTTTATCCTGGGGCTTGTGCGCGGCCACGACCCGCTGGATATGTTCATGATCGCGGTAGGACTGGCGATCGCCGCTGTTCCGGAGGGGCTGCCAGCGGTCGTGACCATCAGCCTAGCGTTGGGCATGCGTGAGATGATCAAACGCCACGCCCTGATCCGGCGGCTGTCTTCGGTCGAAACCCTGGGATCGGCGACGATTATCTGTTCGGATAAGACCGGCACCCTGACTCAGAACGAAATGACCGCCACACGGACGTGGGTGGATGGGCAGTTTATTAACATCACCGGCAGCGGGTACACCCCGGTGGGTGAATTTCGTGTAGCAGACCGACCCGTCGAGCTGGTCGATTATCCAGCTGCCCAAACCGCGCTGTGGGTAGCGGCGCTCAACAATGATGCCGACCTCGAGCTGGTTGGCTCATCGAATGGGAAAAACGACTACCGTATGGTGGGCGATCCGACAGAAGGGGCGCTGATCGTGGCAGCGGTGAAGGCCGGCGCTTCGGCGCGCGATCTGAATAAGGCGTACCCGCGCGTGCAGGAAGTGCCGTTTGACTCCGTTCGCAAGCTGATGACCACCATCCATGCCCTGGAAGACCCGCACCGAAGGGATCTCTCGCCCTTCGGCGAACAAGACCGAGGGCATACAGAATATGTGATTACCGTCAAAGGCGCGCCCGACCTGGTGCTGGAGCGCTGCATCCGGTACCAGCGCCTGGACGATGTGGCACTCGAGCTGGACGAGAACCAACGCATGCGCATCCTCAGCGCTAACGATGTGATGACCCAGGATGCGCTGCGGGTGCTGGGGATGGCTTACCGGATCGTACCGGAGCTGCCGGACGAGATCACTTCGGAGAACCTGGAATACGACCTGACCTTCGTGGGCCTGATCGGCATGATCGATCCACCGCGCCTGGAGGTGCCTCCAGCCCTGGAGAAGGCCCGCACTGCCGGCATCCGCACGATTATGATCACGGGTGATTACGCCAACACTGCCAGGGCGATTGCAGAATCGATCGGCTTGCTTCAGCCGGGTCACCAGGTGCTGACCAGCGCCGACCTGAACCACATGGATGACCTAACGCTGCAGCGCGAAGTCAAGAACACGGATGTATTTGCACGCGTATCACCGGAGCATAAGCTGCGCATCGTCGAAGCCCTGCGGGCGGATGGGGAAGTGGTTGCCATGACGGGCGACGGCGTGAACGATGCCCCATCCATCAAGCGGGCAGATATCGGCGTAGCAATGGGCATCACGGGCACCGATGTGGCAAAAGAGAGCGCCGACATGGTGCTGACCGATGACAACTATGCAAGCATCGTCTCGGCGGTTGAGCAGGGGAGGATTATCTACGCCAACATACGCAAATTTGTGTTCTTCTTGCTTTCATCCAATGTAGCTGAGATTATGATCATCTTCCTGGCTACGCTGGCTGGTCTGCCCACTCCGCTTACGGTGATCCAGCTTCTGTGGCTGAACCTGCTCACAGACGGCGCCCCGGCGCTGGCGCTGGCAATGGAGAAGGGCGATCCGGATGAGATGAACCGCCCGCCGCGGCCGCCCAGCGAGCCGATCATCAACCGCTCGATGCAGCTGGGCATCCTGATTCAGACGATCACGCAAACGGGAGCGGTATTGACTGCCTTCGGCCTGGGTTTGATGTGGCACCTTAAAGCCGGCGATATTATCGCCCCAGGTGCAAATCCGCTGCTGTACCTGCTGCAGTACGACTGGCGCAACATCGACGTGCAGACGGCGGAAACCATGGCATTCGTGACCCTATCACTGTGCGAGCTGTTCCGTGCCTACACGGTAAGGTCCGAGCGGCTGTCCGTCTTCCGCCTGGGAGTGTTCTCGAACCGCTATATGCAGTATGCGGTGGGCATATCGATCCTGCTGCTTTTGCTGGTGGTAGGTGTGCCATTCCTGCAGCCGATCTTCAACACGCATTTCTTGGCGGTGAATGAGTGGCTGATTGTCCTGGGCCTGGCGCTGATCCCAGCTATATCAGAAGAGATTACAAAAGCTTATCTGCGTTGGAGAGATGCTCGCGAACGGGCCTAGTCCGGGCCTCAGCGTACAGATTTGTCAGGGTATTCGTCTCCGGGATCCGAATTTATATCTTGTCGATCCCGGAGACTTGCGCTATACTCGCTATCGATGTATAAGAATCATATAGCCAATACAGCCATTATGGTCAGGCACCGGAGAGGTGGCTTTCCCCGGCACAGCCACAACCCGAAACGTAGTCGTACCACCGGAGGGGTGTCCGCTTGACGCGCTAGCTGCGAGGTTATCACCTCAACGCTTCCCGAAAGCCGCACCCGCCTATAAGCAGGGACGCCTTTCGGGAAGCGTTTTTTATTCTTTTCGAACGATCAAGGATATTTTGAAAACCAGGAAGACAGGAAGCATGAACGATGATAAACCTCCCTCTGCTGCTGCAGGCAAGGTGAAGAAGCCCAGCAAGAGGAAATACGAAAAACCACCCTGAATTATCGCCGCGAGCAGTTGCTCGCCAGGAGAGTGAAGCATGATTGCGATCTACAAGCACAGCGTGGACGGTTTGCATAAATTGGATCAGCCGGTCGACGGCTGCTGGATCAATGCCATCAACCCCAGCCCTGCCGAAATACAATGGCTCCAGGCGCTGGAAGTTCCCCCGGATTACATCACCTATCCATTAGACCAGGACGAACGAGCACGCACCGAGCGCGAGAATGGTGAAGTGCTTATCGTGCTGCGCATTCCCCATTACCAGGGTCATGCCGCGGATATTCCTTTTATCACCGTACCTCTCGGCATCATCATCAGCAATCGTTATTTGATCACCATATGCAAATATGAGAGTGAGATCTTGGATGAGTTCGCCTCCGGCAAGAAACGCGATCTTTCAACTGCCAAAAGGAACCGCTTTGTGCTGCGGCTGCTGCTCAGCGCGGCCTCGAAATATCTCTCCTATCTGCGGGAGATTAACAAGATGGTTGACGCACTTGAGGACCAGCTGCAGCTTTCTACCCGCAACAAGGAGGTCCTGGAGCTGCTTAAATACCAGAAAAGCCTGACCTTTTTCACCACCGCCCTCAAGTCGAATGAGTTGATGATGGAGCGCCTGTACCGCAGCCAGCTCTTCAAGGCTTTCCCGGAGGATGAAGATCTGCTGGAGGACGTGCTCACCGAAAACCAACAGGCGATTGAAATGACGAATATCTCCAGCAACATCCTCAGCAGCATGATGGATGCGTTCGCGTCGATCATCTCGAACAACCTGAACGGGGTAATGAAGTTCCTGGCGGCGATCACCATCGTCCTCAGCCTGCCGGCGTTGGTAGCCAGCTTCTACGGCATGAACGTAAGTTTGCCCTTTGAAAACCTGCCGTATTCGTTTATGATCATACTTGGGCTTTCACTGCTGCTGGCTGTGGCTGTGGCTATTCTATTTGTGAAACGAGACTGGTTCTGATAATAACTGGTGTCATGATTCAAGGGGTGATTTGTCACCTTTGTTTGTGAGAAAAATCACGTAATACATGTGATCTTCGACAATGAACACAAATCCGGTTATCCGGTATCATAGCAGCAAGAAAACGGTACTTCAGGGAACTCTCCTGATGATCATTGCTGTTTCCTCCTTTGGCGAATGCCTCCGCCGGACACCCTCACCGCTCCGGCGGAGGCGATTTTAAGAGACCTGTGTCTGGCTGAAAAAATTATCCGTTGTTGGCAGGACGATTGTGAACGTGGAACCCTGCCCAGGGGTCGAGCTGACCCAAATCCGCCCCTGGTGGTTCTCGACAATCGATCTGACGATAGCTAACCCCAAACCAGCTCCCGGGGTATCCGGAGGAATGTTGCTGGCGCGGTAGAACTTATCGAAGATATAGGGCTGGTCAGCATGGGGAATACCCGGCCCGGTATCGCTAACGGCGATAATTACCTGCTCGCTCTCAGATCGGGTCGTGACGCGGATCTCCCCATCCTTGGGTGTGTAGTTTATTGCGTTGGCGACCAGGTTCTCCAGCATCTGCCGCAGGCGCACCGGATTGCCCAGGATATGAGGCAGTCCCTCCGGAATATCCAGCACCAAGTTTTGCCCTTTTTCCTCTGCCTGGCTGCGCATGCTCTCAATAGTGTAGCGGATGATGGCTGCCAGCGGCACGATTTCTTTGCGGGCGTCGAAGCCTGATTCTATGCGTCCCAGGTCGAGCAGGTCATTAATCAATGAGGTGATATTTTCAACGCTGACCTGGATGCGCTGGATGAAGCCTTCCTGCTGCGAGTTAAGCTCCCCCACCCTGCCCAACAGCTCCACGTAGCCCAGGATGGCTGTCAGGGGAGAGCGCAGATCGTGGGAGACTGTGCTGACGAAATCGCTCTTGATGCGGTCCAGCTCCTTCAGATAGGTGATATCTTGCATGATGACAGCCAGGCCGACGCCCGAGATGGGTGTGACCTGAGCACTGAGCACACGCCCATCAGCCAGGGTGATCTCGCCCCGGTAGGGAGTGCTGTCTTTCTGACCGTTCAATATTTCCAATAGATCTGGATGCTGGATCACATCCTGAACCTGCCTGCCGACCAGGTCGCGGCCTTCCAATCCAAAAGCAGCCTGGGCAGATTGGTTGAGCAGCATTATTCGAGCGTCCTCATCCAGGACAACCACCCCATCCTGGACCTGAGTCAGTAGAGTCTCGAGCTTCTCGCGCTCGACCTGTGAGCTGGCAAACAGCCGGGCGTTTTCCACGGCGATGGCCGCATAGTCAGCCAGGGCGTAGACCACGTCCAGATGGTAATCCGAGAAGGGGTGACCGCTCCGGCGGTTGTCCACACCCAGAACGCCGATCACGCGGTCGCTTACCTGTATGGGCACATACATCAGCGTGTGCACCAGGTAGGAGGTTTTGATCTTCTTCGGGGTGGCAGTGTTGAGCAGCAGCGGCTGCCCGGTGCGTAAGACCTCACCCGGCAGCGTGTCCTTGATCGGGACGCGGAACGTGCGCACAAAATCTTCTCGGAAATTGCGCGCGGCGCGCATATACAGCTCGCCGGTGGTCTCATCCATCAAGAGCAGGCTGCCTTCTTCAGCGCCGGTGAGCTCGACGGCTGCGTCCACAACGGCGGTCAGGACACTGTCCAACTCGAGGATTGATGTCACCTTACGCCCGATGCGCTGCAGGGCCTCCATGCTCTCGACTTTTTGCTGGAGAGCGCTGGTGTTATCTTCTTTGTGCCGCAGACTCCACTGCTTGAGTCGTCTCTGCCGCTCCAGCACCCCCTGGATTACCTCCAGCACTTCGCCGGTTTCGAAGGGCGGGTAGAGATATCCGGACAGTCCTGAATGGATCGCCCGAAGCAGCAATCCGTCGGAAAAGGGATCGGAGGCCAGGACGATGGCTGTGTCAGGACGGCTTTCCAGCAGCTGCACTGCCAGATCCAATCCACTGCCTTCCGGTATCCTATCCCCGAGAATGACCAGATGGGGATGGTTGGTCTGCAGCAGCAGGTCCAGGGCCTTGCGATCGCGGATCTGGGTCACATCGTAGCCGGCGGGGCGCAGTATCGAATGTTCCAGCAAATCGGCGATGGTGCCGTCGGAGTGGATAATAAAGATTTGTTCGCTGCTCATTGAGATCAGATCGAAATACTTTGTCAGGGCTCAGTCAGCTGATTTTGGTCAGGTTTTCCAGCAGCTGCAAGGCCTGCGATAACTTCTCGCTCGCCGATCGCAGCAGGGCCTTCTGGGTAGCGTTCAGACGGCTGTCTTCGCCGACCAGCAGAGCGCCGAGCGTCTCGCGGGCGGTGGTCAAAGGCGCGGTAAGCTCCTGGCGGGTCTGGTTGACGGTCTCCAGGATTACCTGCTCGCGCACCTGGGCTGCTTCGGCAGATTTCTGGTAAGATTGGGCGCGCTCCTCCAGCGCACGGAAAAGGCGTGCATTGACCAACGATATGGAGGCGTAATCGGCGACTGCCTGGAGCAGAGCCTGGTTGCTGGGTCCAAAAGGTTTGGGCTCTTTGCGCGCTACCACCAGCAAGCCAACCACCTCGCTCTTCACCTTGACCGGGATGACCAACACAGATTGTGCAATTTGAGATACTCTGAAGCGCTTCAAGGTCTCACCGTGGATCGAGAGCGGTTCACCCGAAAGCGCTACCAGCGAGCTGACCCCATCATCCCAGGGCTGGTACAGCCTGGAGCCGAGCGAGGTGGTCAGATTGTGCTGGGCGCTCAGCAAAAAGGTCTTGCTGTTTTCTTGCCGCAGCAAAAACCAGCCGTTATCGGCTTCGCTAATGTAGACGGCGCCTTCGACGATCTTATCAAACAAGGTTGGCTGGTCGGTGATCGAGGTGACCGCTTTACCGACGGAGTAAATGGTGGTCAGCTCACGCACGCGCTGCTGCAGCTCGATATTTGTCTGATGCAGCTGGCGGGCAAGCTGCTCGCGCTCGCGGCGCGCTCGAACCTGTCTCAATGTTCGCTCTACCGCGGACACGATCTCCGCTTCCCGGAGAGGCCAGCTGAGATAATCTGCCGCCCCCAGGCGAAATGCCTGGATCAGGTCGTTCTCGGTGCCTTTCTCGGAGATCACGATCACCGGCACCTCGACTCCCTGGGCGGTAAGCGCTACCAACAGGTCTTTCCCGCTCAGGCCAGGCAAGCTTAAATTGGCGATAATCACATCGGGTAAGAAACGTATCGCCTCTTGGATCGCTTCTGCAGCTACCCGCACGACCTCAACCCGGTAGCCCATCGGCTGAAGGGTCTGACGGGTGATTAAATCACTGATCGAGGGGTTGCTCTCGACCAAAAGGATGCGCTCTTTCGGGGAAGCCATACGCTAATCATAGCACGGTTTTTTTTCGTACGAACCTACAAAATGAATAAGAGTATTATAAATTCGGGCTGCAGAGGCTTGACTTTGAGTGCCAGACGCGCATACAATGAAAGCACAATGGAGAAGGTACAGAATGCCTGCCTTCGCTTTTTTCTAACCCAGATCAGATCGTCCTGACAACTATATGGAATATAAAGACTATTACAAAATCCTCGGTGTTGATCGTAAAGCGAGCAAAGAGGAAATAAAAAAGTCGTACCGGAAGCTGGCGCTCAAGTATCACCCAGATCGCAACCCGGGAGATAAGCAATCCGAAGAGAAATTTAAAGAACTCAACGAAGCATACCAGGTATTAGGAGACAGCGAAAAACGCGCCCATTACGATCAGCTCGGGGAATCCTACACGCGCTGGCAGCAGCATGGCGGCGCGCCAGGGGGATTTCGATGGGAAGACTGGGTTGCGCAAACACCCGGGGGCGGCAACGTACGGGTTGAAGTAGGCAACCTGGAAGATTTGTTTGGGGGTGGTGGGCTGGGAGATTTCTCCGAGTTCTTCCGGCGCATCTTTGGGGGGATGGGCGCAGCAGCAGATTTTAACCGCGAAATGCGCGGTCAGCGCCGCAGCGGGACGCGCTACGTCACGGCAGATATACAACATGAGGTGGAGATCAGCCTTTCCGAGGCGTTCCACGGGACAACCCGCCGAATCGAAATAGATGGTCGCCGGTTGGAGGTGAAAATCCCGCGCGGGGCACGGACGGGCACCAAAATTCGGGTTGCCAATGCCGTAACCGCACCGGATGGGCAGAAAAGCGATCTCTACCTGATCGTGCGCGTGGCAGACGATCCCAACTTTGAGCGTAAAGGCAATAACCTGTATACGGACGTCTCGATCGACCTGTACAAGGCGGTGCTCGGGGGAGAGGTGACAGTGCGTACGCTGGCTGGAAATGTCGTGCTGACCGTACCGCCAGGCACCCAACCCGGGCAGAGCATCCGGTTATCGGGGCAGGGCATGCCGCAGATCAGCCGCCCGGACCAACGCGGAGATTTTTTCGTGCGGATTAAAGTCAAGCTTCCACGCAACCTTTCTTCCGAACAACGCGAATTGTTCCAGAAATTGGAGCAGATGGGTTAGTTGCATTCAATGCACAAAGCCTGTACACGAACGAGTTGATTTGTAGAAAGAATGGACGACCAATCATAGGAAACAGGAGGATATGATGTTGACCGAAAAAGATCTGAAGGAACTGCTGGATTATGAGGCAAAATCTCCTGTGCTCAGTGTGTACTTGAATACTGAGCCAACCGCAGGCTCAGCCGATACGCATAAACTACGCCTCCGCAGCATGCTGAAAGACATCGATCTTCCGAAAGATGCCGAGACTGTGGAGCGATATTTTGATCACGAGTTCGATTGGTCGGGACGCAGCGTGGCTGTGTTCTCCTGCGTTCAGGAGGGGTATTTCAGAGCTTACCCACTGGCGGTGCCGGTGCGCAGCCGGGTGCGCATCAGCGATCGCCCGTTTGTCAAACCACTGGTAGATTTACTGGATTCGTTTGGGGGATATGGCGTGGCATTGGTGGACAAGCAAGGGGCGCGCCTGTTCTATTTCCACATGGGGGAGCTTCGTGAGCAAAATGGTGTGATGGGACAGGAGGTGCGCCGTACGAAAAGAGGCGGCGGCTCGCAGGCGCAAGGACGGCGCGGCGGGGTGGCTGGTAAGACGAATTACGTGGAAGAGGTTGCAGACAGGAACATTAAGGATGCAGCCGAGGTGGCTGCCCATTTCTTCGCCGAAAATAATGTACGCCGGGTGTTAATTGGAGGTACGGAGGATACTGTCAAGCCATTCCGGTCCCAGCTTCCCAAAGCCTGGCAGAGCCTGGTGGTGGGTAATTTCCCGATGAGCATGAATGCCACCGATACGGAGGTGCTGGAACGAGCCATGCAAGTTGGCACCGAAGCGGATGAGCAGCGTAAAGCCAGGCTGGTGAAGACGGTGCTGACCGGAGCGGCAAAGGGGCGCGGCGCGGTCGTACGCCTGGAAGATACCTTAGGAGCGGTACACAACGGACGTGTACAAACGTTGGTGATACGCGAGGGGCTGCGCACCCCTGGATGGAAATGCCGGGGCTGCGGCTTTGTTACATCGAAAGCTGCCGAGGCCTGTCCATTCTGCAGCGGCGGCTTTGACCAGATCCCTGATGCGGTCGAGCTGGCAGTCCGGAATGTGATGCAATCAGGCGGGGACGTCGAGGTGGTGCATGACGATGCTGCCCTGGGCGATTACGAGCATATTGGGGCGCTGTTGAGGTATTAAGACTACCCCCCTCAATCCCCCCATCGATGCTCTCTCGATGGGGGGATGATGTTATTATCCCTTCATCTAGAGAGCGTCGATGGGGGAGGATGTTAAAATCCCTTCATCGCAAGGTCAGCGGTGGGGATATGATCGTTGGCAGGAGGCTGGGGGTGTTTGGGCAGGCTATACCCGCCCAAACACCCCCGTTTTTCGCCTGGACTGCGTAACTGCTATCGATAAGAAGGGTGTCAGACGGCCTGGATCTTGATCGTCTTGGGGCGATGGGCTTCTGCCTTGGGAACCACCAGGTGGAGCACGCCATTGTTGATGGTCGCCTCAGCCTTGGATGGGTCGAGGGCCGTGGGCAGGGTGATCGTGCGACTGAACCTGCCAGCAGGCAGCTCGCTGATCAGGTAGTGAGCATCTTCGTTGCCTGTGCTATTGAATTCACCGCGCAAGGTGACGGTGTTGTTCAGTACCTCGATGTTGACGTCTTCCGCTTTGAGCCCAGGGACGAGGGCAGTAATCTCGAACGAGTCTTCGTTGGTCTGAACGTCTACAGCTAAGAGCATCTCGCGCTCAGATGTGGTGTCAGCTATGTTGTCTTCAATGAGACGGTTCATTGCGTCACGAAGGGTCGCCATGCGGCGGTAGGGGGAAATATAGAGGGTCATGATTCAAACTCCTTTAGTATCCAGGTTGTTTTTAGATTACGACCCAATCTTATAATGCCCTTGTTAGATGAACGATAAAAAAGTATAGATTTTTTGTTAGAACCTGTCCGAGAGCTTTTCAACGGTAACGATCAGGTACGTCGATGTGTCTGAATACGGCGATCCATCGAAATCCCCGTAGAGATCACGGACTTGCAGCCGCGCGGCTCTCAGCTCGCCTAACAGCGCATCAACCGGCAGGATATTTTGGGTGACAGGGAAGGTGAAGCGCTCCACATTGCCATCCGGCAGCAGGTGGTCGTAGATCCAGGTGATCTTTACCTGGTGTGCAGTGCGCCTCCAGGCGCTGCTCACCTGGACCGGTTCGCCATCGGCAGGGTGGAGAAATACAGCCTCGATATCCGGATCGGCTTTGCGCGGCATGTGCTGCAGAAATGCTGGATTGGGCATGCTGGCGGCGAAGATGCCGCCTGGGCGGAGGTGCATGCGCACGCGCTCCAAGGCGGAGAGGCGTTGGTCTGCGGACAACATGGTGTAGGTATTGCAGGGCAGGATGATCAGCGAGAATGCCGCCCCCAGATGGAATGCCCCCAGGTCTGCCTGCAGTAAGGCGACCCTAGATTCCAGGTGAGGGGGAAGCATGGTGCGAAGGTAGGCGAGCATGGAGGGATCATTATCGAGCCCGGCAACGCGGTGACCAGCGCAGGCCAGCGGCAGCAGCACCCTGCCCGTTCCGCAGCCCAGCTCCAGGATGGGATCACCCTGGCGAGCCGCCAGATCCAGCCAGAAATGGATGTCTTCGGCGTCCAGGCTGTTGTGCGCATGGTACAGCGCCGGGAAAGCGCCGGCTTTATGGGAATAGTGCTCGTTTTCCATCGATCTCCTTGACGTGAATGCCTATTCCGGTTTATACTCATTGCGCCCGGGGCGTAGCGCAGTCCGGTAGCGCACCGCGTTTGGGACGCGGGGGCCGGCGGTTCGAGTCCGCCCGCCCCGACCAGGTGGGAAGCGTATTGCGTAATCCAAGAGGTAACCGCAGTACGCTTTTGCCTTAATTAGGGCGTTGATCATTTTGGGCTGCCTTAAAGGACTGGCAGCGCTGCCGGTCCTGACCGAACGGCTTTTTGACAATCGGGGTGGGTGGAGTCAGGAGATAAATTCATGGCCAAGATCCAATTTGACGGCGTTATCGAAGCGGTTCATTATAAGCCGAACGGCGAAGTGGATTGGGTACGGGCTTACCAGCGCCGCGGAGCGACGTTCAGCGACTATGTGCTTGTGAAACGGGAGGCATTGGTTGAAGCGTTGAAACAGGGTAAGCGCTATATGGCAGGGAAAAGAATTCGCTTCAAAGCCAGTACATTTGAGGTTTCCGGACCGCTCAAAGTAATCCCGGCGGGGGGCAAGGATGTACTTGTTGTTGGAGAGACTCACACTGAACGGGACCATCTGGCTGGTGTGCCTGTCATCTGAAATCGTGAGGTTAATTCTAATCCCTTCGTCCTCGCATTTCTATTAGGTATGCACGCCGGATCGAGTATCTGGCTTATAATCTAAATAGTGTCGATGCCATTTTATCATTTGAAAAGGGTGAACGCGCTACGGCGGTCCCCAGGAGCCTTATCAAACTGGCGCTGGTGAGGATACTCCCAGCAGTGCCACCGGTTGCGGTTTTGCATTGCTCGAGGTGTGTATGAAGATTATCGACAGTAACGTCGTGGCTGAAACTGTCCACTCTTCGAAATCCCTGGACGATTGGCTGAACTCACTGAAGATCGGTCGCAGCTCATCCCAGGATCTAGAGGCACAGGGGGTCGTCCTGGCGGTTTTTCAGAGGATGATGGACAACAAGCATTACCTGCTGCGTGATGTGCTGCTGGAGGGGCTGGAGATGCCGATCCCGATGACATTAGTGGGGCCGAGTGGGATTTGGGTCATCTACCCAAGCGGTTTACGCGGTGTCTACCGGGCGAAAGGCGATGCCTGGGAGAAAATCGACGACCGGCAGCATGCTTATGTGCCTACCGGTGAGAACCTGCTGACGCGGACATCCATCATGGCATCGACGGTTAAATCCCACCTGGCAGAGCGCGGAATACGCGTCCCTGAAGTGGAGGGCGTGGTGGTATTCACCAATACAGGCATCCATGTCGAGACGGTGCGACCGCTCATCCGCGTGGTATTGGTGGATGCATTGGAACGGTTCGCATCCGGCATCCTGCAAGGTCGCATTACGTACGACCCCGATCAGACTCAAAATATCGTCGATGCGCTGGTCAGCGCCACAGACGAGTTGTCTGAAGATGACGAATCCCAGGTGGGCGCGGCGGGTGATGATCAGGCATCTGCGGATTCGGCGTTCCATAAGACGGTAAAGGCCGGATCCGAAAGGCTGGATCGGATCGATAATGCCTTCTCTAAACTGGAAAAAGCTCCATTCAACTCACGCCAATGGATCATATTGGGCATCCTGATGCTGATCAATATCCTGATCCTGGTCGGATTTGTTCTCTATATTCTGTTCGTCAATTAACCAAAGTGCGGGGTTAACGGTTGGATCCCATCTCCCTATCCATCATTATCCCCGTTTACAACGAGGAACGGCGCTTGCCAAAAACGCTGGAACTGGTAAACTCGTTCCTGAATGACCAGCCCTACTCGTCAGAAGTCATTATCGTAGAAAACGGAAGCCAGGATCGCACGCCCCAAATCGCGGAAGAATATGCTCGGAGGTCTGCTAACCTGCGCGTGTTGAAAACCGGCAGGCGCGGTAAGGGACTGGCGGTGCAGCGAGGCATGCTGGCGGCGCAGGGTGAATACCGGTTTATGTGCGACGCTGATTTCTCCATGCCGGTTACAGAGATCAATCGATTCTTACCCCCGATCTTACAGGATTATGACATCGCCATCGCGTCCCGGGAGGCGCCGGGTGCAGTGCGATATAACGAGCCAGCCTACCGCCATATCGTCGGGAGGATCTTCAATACGCTGATCCGGCTGACCACTTTACCTGGACTGCATGATACTCAGTGCGGATTCAAATGCTTTCATGGCCCTATAGCGGATGAACTGTTCCGCTTACAAACCATCACAGGATGGTCGTTTGATGTGGAGGTGCTGTATATAGCACGCCGCCGTGGTTACCGGATTGTGGAACTGCCCATCCCATGGTATTTCAACCCTGAGAGCAAGATCAGCGTCTTGCGGGATTCAACGCGCATGGCCCTGGATTTGCTGAAGATCCAGATCAACAGCCGGGACGGGATCTATAATGGCGCACACACCGGTTAAGGTTGGCGCCGGTCTCTTACCCGCGTTCCCGGATTTTAGTTTTGAGATCAAGTTGTGGAGTTCCGGCTTACGATACATCGCCGGGGTGGACGAGGCCGGGCGTGGGGCGCTGGCAGGGCCGGTCGCGGCGGCTGCGCTGGTCTTTCCACCCGACCCTTCTCTGATAACGGCTCTGCAGGGCGTCAATGACTCCAAGCTGATGAAGCCTGCAGAACGCGCCGCCTGGGCGGCGCCGCTGCGGGAGATAGCGGTTACCTGGGGAGTTGGATTCGCATCCAACCAGGAGATAGATCGCCTGGGGATCGTTCCTGCCACCCGATTAGCCGCGGTGCGCGCCCTCGAGCAGTTGTCGTACGTCCCCGAACATATCCTGGTTGACTACATCGACCTTCCGGAAGCGGGCATAGCTTACACATCGATCATAAAAGGGGACAGGCGCTCACTTAGCATTGCCGCGGCATCCATCCTGGCGAAAACGGCGCGCGATGAGCTGTTATACGCCCTGGATGACCAATACCCCGGTTTTGGCTTTGCAGCACATAAAGGCTATGGGACGGCAAAGCACAAGTCGGCGCTGGAGAGCCTGGGCTACTCCCCTGTGCACCGGTTGAGCTTCCATTTTAAGAAATAACAGACGGGTGGTTTATCGAATCCGGCGGGCGGCGGTCTTCCTGTGTGCTTCGACTTGCATCCACGCGCCGAGGAACGAATCTATCTCAGTACTCAAATCCATCCAATTCGGTACAACCAGGACAAAGCCTTTTGCCTGGGGGGAGAACATCTGTGGGGCAAGGAAGAATCGCAGGAGAAGCGGTGACATGGGATATGAAGTCAGCTCGACGACGACTGCTGTCTTAGGATAGAACGGCTCTAAGAATCTGCGCTGCGCCCAACTGGCTTCTTGAGGCGGGAAGAGCTGTTGGAATCCAGTCGGATGCACGCTGCGGATGCGTTTAAATGATATGTTCAGGCGCAGAAAGGGAGTGACCAGGCGAAGATGATCGCGGCGCGGCTGTACATAGGCAACGGAGCGGCAGAGGAAAGCAAAAGCCGCGAAACCCAGGCAGATAACAGCACCTGCCAGCAGCCAAAAGTCATTTTCTATTTTGATCAGGGGTGTTTCACCATACCATGCCCAGAACCAGACAAACCCGAGGAGCAAGCCAAGTATCAGAGTAGAGCTCCACAAGCGGTCCATTAATCGCTTGTAGATCACCAAAGGGTATCTATTGCCGGATTTGCGGGTTGCCATGGCTGTTCCTCATACTATCGTCAGTCTTTTGACGCGGCCTGCAAAACGGCTCATAAGCGGACATTCAGTCAGGAGCGGAAGGCAGGGAAAACCAGAAAGTGCTACCCTCACCAGTTGCACTTCGCATGCCAATATCGCCGCCCATACTGTACACCAGCCGGGATGATACGTATAAGCTTAATCCCCACCCATTCTGCTCGCGCACGAAGGGATCGTCCGAGCGGAAGAAGGGAGTGAACAGCCGGTCCTGTTCTTCGGTTTTGACGCCGATGCCGTTGTCGGTAATTTCAACGGTGATCATACGATCATTGAAAGAAGCCGCCACGCATATCTCCCCACCAGGCGGGGTGTACATGATGGCATTGCGGATCAAAGAATTCAGCACCTGGGAAAGCCGAGAGGCATCGGCGGCGATTGACGGCAAGCCAGGCTGGATCTTTGTGGGCGCAGATAAACGCTTCTCATGCAGGCTGGGCTGCAGATCTCCCATGACTTTATCTACCACAGCTTCGAACGACACGGCGCTGATATCCAGCTTCAATCGCCCGCTTTCTATGCGAGCGATATCCGAGAGATCGGATACCAGTGCCGCCATGCGGTCAACGTTGTTGTGGATCACTCCCAGAAAGCTTACCTGCTGCTCGGTAACCGGGCCAGCGACTCCCTGACTGATCAAGCTAGCGTAGCCTTTGATGGATGTCATGGGCACGCGCAGCTCGTGGGTCATCACAGAGATGAACCTGGCTCGATCCAGGGTGGTTTCCTGCAGCTTATGCTCCATTTGCCCCTCGTACGCAGCGATCTGCTCAGACAGGGAATCGAGCGCCAGGACGGCTTGCTCCAGATGCGGATCGATCTCTCCTGAGGGTGCAGAGTCCTGCAGGGAGCCCAAATGGTCGCGCAGGGCTGATAAGAGGGATTGGATGGACTGCTGCGATGCTGGTTTGCTCATGGCTGGCTTGATCCGGATTGATAGACAGAAGCGTAGTAATCACAGTATTCTTTGACGAAACACTGCGGGCAGTTGGGACGGCGGGCATGGCATATCTCCCGTCCCAGGCGGATGAAGTTGAGGTGGGCTGGATAGTAGGCTTCCGGCGGCAACAGCTTTGCCAGGTGCTCGTGAGCCTGCTCTACGCTCATCTTATCTGGGCGTAAGCCCAGGCGCCCGGTCACACGGTAGATGTGCGTATCTACCGGAAAGGCTGGCTTATCCAGCGAGAACTGCAGCACAATAGCAGCCGTTTTGGGACCCACGCCATGAAACTTCAGCAGCCACTGCCTGGCTTCGTCTGGCGGTAGACCGCGCAAGAAGTCCAAATTCAAGCTTCCAACTTCGGCGGTAATCTGGCGCAGGACGGCCTGGATGCGCGGCCCTTTTTGATTTGCCAATCCAGCCGTGCGGATGGCATCGATAACTGCCTGGGTGGGAGCATCGCGCACGGCTTCCCAGGTGGGGAATTTGTCCCGCAAAGCCCGGTAAGCGCGGTCGCGATTGGTGTCATTCGTGTTTTGAGAGAGAATGGTGGAGACCAGCTCGTCCAGCGGTAGAAGCGGAGAGCGCCACTCGGGATAGCCGTATTTATCCAGAAGTGCCTGGTGAACCATCAGAGCGCGCTGCGAAAGATCCATGTCGGGTACAAATTTTCCCATTAGTGCTGGAGCTCGAAGCACGGGCGACCCTGCCCAACCAGGAGCTTGCGCCAGTTGTAGAGCGAGAATTCCGGGCCATAGCTGGTAAGGGCATCTGACATTTCCGGGGTCAATACGCCAAGCTGGCGCAGGATCTCTAGGGCGACAGCCGGTCGTACGAGACCCATCGCCTCGCCTGCATAGCGGGCCTTGAGGTCGCCATCGGATATTTTGTAGGCGATCCCCAGCCCGGGCGAGCCGGGTGAATATACTCCGGGCATCAATCCGATGACCTGGTAGCCTTCGGCGCCGGCTTTGGCGAGCATGCGCCCCTGCGCGGCTGTCATCAGGTGGGTATCAAAGCTGTTCGGTCCGCCGACCATGTCGGGGTAAGCCAGCATTGCTTGAGTGATCGTATGGCAAGCGGCAAGCCGCGATCTTGTAAATCGCGGCAGGGCATTTTCTGGATCGCACAGCCGGGCAACTGCCAGGGCAGCGTTGTAGAGGGGCGTGGCGAAATTGGGCGCTGAACAGCCATCAATCCCGACGGCGATGCGCTCCGGCGGCAGACCGCACAGCTCAGAAATGGCGCTGTGGATCTTGACCTGTACGGGATGCTCTGGATCAATATAGTTCGAGGTGGGCAAGTTGAGCATGCGCGCAAATGCCAGCATGCCGGTGTGCTTCCCGGAGCAGTTGTGCCGGTTGGGAGTCAGCTTCTCGCCGCGCTGGCGCAGGGCAGTGTCAGTTGGTTTGTGGCTCAGCGGATGGATACCGCACAACAGGTCGCTTTCAGCGACGCCCGTCTTTTCCTGGATGCTTTTGACCACTTCGACATGCTCATCGGTGCCGGCATGCGAGGCGCATATCAGGGCGATCTCACGCAAGGTCAGATGGAAATGGGTTTGCCCTCCCTCTTCGATGAACGGGAGTGCCTGGAGAGGCTTGGCTGACGAGCGCATATAGGTAACCGCGTAGGGATCTCCATAGGAAGCGATGATCTGTCCTTGCCCATCGACGACCGCCACAGCGCCGTAATGGACAGATTCAACGATCCGCGCGCGGGTGAGTTCAAAGAGCGGGCTGTAGGGAGAGGGGGGCATTTTGTCTTTTTGATAGATCAAATGGCGAGATCAATTTGGAATGGCTTGCGCTTCATTCCGGGATATCTTCTAAATCGATCGATTCGATTGTGGATTGAGGATGGTACTGGCGGCTATAATATTGATACAGCCCGGCGCGCAAGCGCTGGGCATATTTTTCATTGAGGGAGGGTGGAAAATTGATCTCTGCCAGCAAGCGTGGGATCAAGGTCTCAGTCATCTCAGGGGAGGCGTTTTTTGCCGCCAGCCGCTCTACCTGCCGGGCAATTTTCTTCAACAGGGCTGCCTGAGAGCGGATCATTTCCCGCTCCACCGGACCGCCGCGCCCGCTCACGATCACATAATTCTTGTATGACTTAGACAAATGGTCAAGAGACTCCAGCCATTGCGCCAGATCCGCGCTGGCAAGGAAGGGCGGTTGGTCGGGGACGAGCAGATCGCCGACAAACACAATCTGCTCTTCAGGAATGATGACCCAGGTGGCGCCAGGGGCGGGTCCGGGGTGGTGTTCCAGGAGCACCTGCGGACCTCCCCAGTACAGGAGCATATGATCGGTAAATGTAATATCCGGAGATGCCCAGCGGGTGCCAATGGCATCGTTATAGTGCTCCCAGTCGGCCCCGCTTTCCAGGTTCGGTCCTTTGAAAATCACGGGACGATTGCGAAATGCCTGAGCAGTATTTTCGTGAGAGAGCACAGTGCATTCCATGGAGCGCACACCCAGGGTGCGGTCGAGGTGAGCGTCGAGGGAGATCATCAAGCGATTGGTCCCGCTGCGCAGACTCAATAATGTAGACCGCCAGGAGCGGGCATCCTCGGGGCGCAGGGGAGCATCGATCAGGATGGTGCCGTGGGAAAACACGAGCGCGCCCAGGGTCACTCCCAAGTATGTATCCTCGTAATAAATACCGTGTTTAATCTGGTGCATACGCGAAACAGGCTGAGCGGTTAATCGGAGGGTGGCGGTTGGTCAGCGACGAAAACGGGTAAAGTGAGCTTGAAACACGCGCCGCCGCCTTCGCAGGATTCGACCCAAACTCGACCGCCGTGCTTTTCGATAGCCAAGCGGCAGAAAGCCAGGCCCAGGCCGAGCCCTTTTGGACCTTCTTTCGGGTGCAAGCGAGTAAATTTATCGAAAATGCGCTCTCGATCCGCAGGCGGGATACCTGGACCATTGTCCTGCACCCAGATCATCACCATGCCGTCCTGTGGTTCTGCCCCAACCTTTATCTTGGAGTCGGGCGGCGTATATTTGACCGCATTTTCCAGCAGATTGATCATCACCCGGCGGATCATATCTACATCTACCCAGACATCGGGCAGCTCGGACAGCAGCTCGCTGGTGACATCCTGATTTTTGCTGTCGGCTGTCAGGGATACCGCTTCAATTGCCTCACTGATCAGCAGACCGGGCGATGCGCTCATGCGGTTGCCAATCGGTTGATCCATCTCAAGCTGGCGTAAGTCGAGCAGCGAATTGGTCAAGCGCTGGATGCGCTCCGTCGAGCGGATGGCGATATTGACCAGCGATTTCATGGAAGGATCGCCGTCTTCGGGCAGCAGCGTTTCCATGACATCCAGGCTGGAGATGACGTTTGCAAGCGGCGAGCGCAGGTCGTGGTAAATCATGGAGAGCAGGTCATTGCGCAGGTTGTCCAAGTACTTGCGCTCGGTGATATCGCGCAAGATCCACTGCAGGCGCGGTACGTCATCGATGTTGACTTCACGAGCATACACCTGCACGGGCAGCTCGCTGCCGCCCTGAGAAAGGAGAACCGCTTCATATGACTGGGTTGTGCCCATCGAGAGATTGGCGAAGCGCTGACCGACGCTCTCCTCGTCGATGACGTGCAGCTCATCGATGGTCATCTCCAGCAGCCGGTCGGTATCAATGCCTGCCAGTAAGGCTGCCTGACGGTTAGCCTCCAGGATGTGGCCATCCCAGTCGGTGATTAAAATGGGGTCAATGCTGTCGTCGAACAGCTCGCGGTAGCGCTGGTGCGCGGATTGCAGGCGCTCGAACAGCTGGGCGTGGCGAATAGCTGTGCCCGCCAGACTGCCAATACCGGTCAGCACCAATAACGCATCCGTGTCGAATGCGCCCTCTAAGGGATTGAGAGCCTGCAGAACACCGATCGCCTGGCCGCGTGACCGGATTGGCGCGCAAGCGATCGATTTGGTTTCGTAGCCCAGGAGGCGATCGTATTCAGGGTGGAAGCGTGGATCACTTCCCGGATCGGTAACAACAGCACCACGCCCCTCTTGCGCCACCCAGCCGACCACACCCATGCCGATCGGCACGTGCATTCCGACCATATCCTTGCTGTGCGGGCCGGTTGAAGCGCGATAGACCAGCTCCTTGCCGCTCGAATCGATCAAGGCCAGGGAGACGACATCCACACGCAAGGCCTGGCTGATCTGATCCAGGATGCGCTGTAAGACGTCATCCAGCTTCAACGAGGCAGTAATGGCGGCTGCGCTCTCCGCCAGGGCAGTCATCACGCGCGCCTGGCGCTGGCTCTCGGCATACAGACGGGCATTCAGCACGGCAATTCCGGCTTGATCGGCAATTGCCTGGACGAGCGCCAGGTGCTCCTGGGAGAATTTGCCTGGGGCGGGGTGTACCAGAGTCATGACCCCAATCAGCTGGTCGCGAGCAGAAATTGGGGCGCTGACGGCGGATTTTGGTCCGGTGCGGCTCACCTCGTCGTCCGGGCGGTGCAGCCATCTCTCATCCTGGCTGGTGTCTGCGATCACTACCGCCTGGTTATTTCGGATGACCCATCCTGCAAGGCCGCGTTCATAGGTGACGCGCAGCTGTTGGGTGGTCTGGTCGTGGATGCGTTCGCCGGTAATGAGCGCCGATTCGACCGGCTGTCCATTGGCGTCCAACACGATGATGCTGCCGCTGTTAGCGCCTACGTTTTTCATTGCCAGGAAGAGCACGCGCTGCAGGACCGTGCGCAAGTCCAGCGCCGAAGCCAACTCCCGGCTGATGTTGTACAACAGCTCCAGAGTGGCACGGGTGGACCTGTTCTGACTGCTTTCCGGTGATTCTGGGAAAAACTTACGCAAGATGGGCATACGGCGAATTCTTCCGGCGTGAAGTATAGCACAATTGCCTGAACAGTCTGGTTTTCAAATCAGCAAGCCAGGAGGAGGGGCGAAAATCGGTGAAACCGGTCTTAGATTGGATTGCCTGCCAGCCGCGGTAGATCCAGCATCAGCACTTCCAATGCCATTCGTGGGTTGATGTTACCCTTCAAGAGACCCTGGGTGCGCTGCAGGGAGGTGAGCATGCGGACCGCGTCTCCCATTTCAAGCTGGTCAGCCACCGCCTTGATCTCATCCAGGTGGTCCAAATTGGCGACCGGTATGGCAGAACCGCTGGTTTGGAGGAACACATCTCGCCAGAGGGCGCTCCAGGATTCAATGGCCTCCTGGAGGTTATCCTTGTCTTTCGCCAGGTTCTCAGCGTAGGTGAAGCGCTCAACGCGGCTGCTGGAGAGCAGCCGCTGGTGGTCTTCCAGCCAGCGATTGCGCCTGTCCAGCAGTCCGGGCTGTTCCCATAACTGCAAGGCGTACCCGATACGACCGCCGGAGATATGCGCCAGCAGGCGGGCCTGATCTGCGGGGACTGCGCGTTCCTTGATCAGCCCTTGCTCCACGACCTCCAGGCCGAGAGGCCGCAGGCGGATATTCTCGCAGCGCGAGGAAATGGTAGGCAGGAGGCTCTCGCTGCTTTCGGCAGTCAGCAGCAGCACCACCTGAGGCGGCGGCTCCTCCAAAGTTTTCAGCAAGGCATTGGCGGCGCTGAGGTTGGCCTCCTCGAAGCGCAGCAGGATGGCGACCCGGTAGGGAGCCTGATAGGGAGAGAGCGAGAGAAAGTGCTGCAGCTCGCGGATCTGCTCCACTTTTAGATTGCCGCCAATGCGCTCTGCCTGGACCACTGCCAGATCGGGGTGCTGAAGCTTTTCGATCTGGGTACAGGTGCGGCAGACGCGGCAAGGCTCTCCTGGAGCTGGCGGCTGAGGGCAGTTCAATGCCTGTGCGAAGCGCAGGGCCAGCGTGCGGCGCCCGATCCCCTGTGCCCCGCTGAACAGGTACGCATGGCGAAAGCCGCCGGTGGCGATATGTTCTTTTAAGAGAGAGACGGCCCACGCTTGCCCGATCATATCCCAATTCATGGGGTCATTGTAGCAAAGAGGCCGGGGATTGGCAACAGGGAAATCTGACCTCGAACTGCCCTGAGCGTTGACATGCCCCTGGCGTGACGGTACAATCTGCCCGTATGGAAATCCTGGCTGGACTCAACCCACAACAGCAACAAGCAGTTATGGCTGGATTAGGGCCAGTGCTGGTGTTAGCCGGACCCGGCTCCGGCAAAACCCGCGTGCTGACCCACCGCATCGCCTACCTGATCGGCGCCATGGCAGTTCGCCCGTACCAGATAGTGGCAGTGACGTTCACGAATAAGGCTGCCCGCGAGATGGAGGGCAGGGTGGTGGATCTGCTCGGTGACAAGGCACACGGACTGACCCTGGGGACATTCCATGCCACCTGTGCCCGCATCCTGCGAAAGGAAGCAAGCCAGCTGCCGTTCAATTCCAACTTTGTAATATTCGACACCGATGACCAGCTCAGCGTGGTCGGTCGTGCCCTGGACGACCTAAACCTGGATGTCAAGCGATACCGTCCAAGCGGTGTGCTCGGCTCGATCTCCGCCGCCAAGAACGACCTGGTACTGCCGGATGATTATCCAGTCCAGACGTACCGAGACGAGGTGGTAGCGCGTGTGTACCGGCGCTACCAGGAGCTGCTGCTGACAAGCAACGCAGTCGATTTCGATGATTTGCTGCTCTGGACCGCGTACCTGCTCGAAAACAACCCGGTGGTGCGCGAGAAATACGCCCGCCGCTACGAACATGTGCTTGTGGACGAGTTCCAGGATACGAACCTGGCGCAGTACACACTGCTGAAGCACCTGGTCTCATTTCACCGGAACTTCTTCGTGGTGGGCGATGTGGACCAGTCGATCTACGGGTGGCGCGGCGCGGATTACCGCAACCTGCAGAGATTGGAGCAGGATTTCCCCGATACCCAGGTCGTCGTGCTCGAGCAGAACTACCGCTCGACGCAGTCCATCCTGGACGTGGCGATGGCAGTGATCGACCGCAATCCGCACCGGATGCGCAAACAATTGTTTACCGACCGGGGCGAGGGCCAGAAAGTAACCCTGCATGAAACGTACGATGACCGGGAAGAAGCGGCTTTTGTCGTCGATACGATTGCCAGCCAGGTTGGGCGCGGGCATTTCCAACCCGGCGATTTTGCGGTGATGTACCGCACCAACGCCCAGTCCCGCCTTTTGGAAGAGGCATTTCTGCAGGCAGGGCTGCCGTACAAGCTGGTGGGGGCACAGCGTTTCTATGGGCGCCGGGAGGTCAAGGACGTGGTCGCCTACCTGCGCCTGGTGAGCAATCCAAACGACGAGGTCAGCCTGACGCGCGTGATCAATACCCCGGCACGCGGCATTGGCAATAAAACTCTGCTGGCCCTGCGCACCCAGGCCCAGGCTGCTGGACGCACACCAGGGGAGCTGCTCCTGGAGCTGGGATCGGGGAGGAAGATCGAAGGTGTGCAGCTACTGCCCCAGCGGGCAATAGCTGCTTTGACAGGTTTCGGCAGCCTGCTGTCGCGCTGGCACGATCACGCCACGGAGCTTACCCCTGTTACCCTGATGGATCGCATCCTGGAAGATATCGATTACCAGACCTACCTGGACGATGGCACAGAGGAAGGCCGCGAGCGCTGGGATAACGTGATGGAGCTGCGCCGGTTGGCGGCTGAGTTCCAGGAGCAAGGGCTGGATGCATTCCTGGAACAAGTCGCCTTGGTGTCCGACCAGGACACCATCGAAGCTGGCGCCAATGTGCCGACTTTGCTTACTTTGCACGCCGCAAAGGGGCTGGAATTTCCGGTCGTGTTCATCGTCGGTCTGAACGATGGCACGCTGCCGCACAGCCGCTCGTTCGAAGACCCGGATGCCATGCAGGAAGAGCGCCGCCTCTTTTATGTTGGGATTACCCGCGCAGAAGACCGGCTGTACCTCGTCCATGCTCAAAATCGCAGCGCGTACGGGTATTCCGAGCCAGTGGAGCCATCGCGCTTTCTGGACGACATTCCGATGAACATGCTCGAAGAGGTCGAGCAAAGACGTATGGGACGGCGAGCTATGACCGGCGCAAGCCAGGCGGAATACTGGCAAACGACCGGGAAGGCCAACGCGCCGGTCATCCAGCCGCGCTATCATGCCGGGATGCGCGTTTACCACCCGGTTTTTGCAGAGGGAATGGTGCTCAACAGCCGCATCCAGGATGATGACGAAATCGTTGACATTTTTTTCGAGGGCTCGGGGTTAAAACGCCTGGCGGCTTCACTGGCGCGCCTGGAGATTCGCCCGTAAACCATTTCCGGTCGGGGAGGGCGAATTCGGCCTCCCGATTCTATGGATACACTGTATAATTTCTTAAGGACCTATCCGGAATTTATTAATGTGGTGTGTGGCGGCATAGCCGCCACACACACCACAAATAGAATTCAATTTTCGGATCGATACTAAGATATGCCCATACTGGATGCTCGATCAATGGAGTTTATCAGCCGCAGCCCGGAGCAGACCCGCCGCGTGGGGATGCGCCTGGGAGGATTTCTGCAGCTGGGCGACGTGGTATGCCTGGCAGGCGATCTGGGCTCGGGCAAGACGACATTAGTCCAGGGCATCGCTTCGGGCTGGGGATCGCTGGATCCAGTATCCAGCCCTTCTTTTGTGCTGGTCAACGTGTACCGCAGCGCCAACCGCCAGTCGCTGTATCATCTGGATGCCTACCGCCTGAGCGGGCCGGCTGAGGCTATCGACCTGGATCTGGACGATATGCTGGAGAGCGGGCCGCTGGTGGTTGAATGGGCCGATCGCATCCAGACGGCCCTGCCCAATGAGTGCCTGTGGGTGAAGATGCGCTGGATCGATTACGAGCAGCGCGATCTGGTCTTTACCGCGGTGGGGAAGCGCTACCAGGATATGGTGATGCGCCTCCGCCGCCAGATTTTTGGGGTGCAGTGATGTTGCTGGCGCTGGATACTTCCACCCGCATGGTGGGCATCGCTTTATATGACGGTGTGCAGGTGCTGAGCGAAACGCTGTGGGTCAGCCAGGATTATCATACCGTCGAGCTGGCCCCGGCGGTGGCAGAGATCATGGGAAAATGCGGTGTAAAGCCAGAAGCCTTAAGCGCTTTGGCGGTAGCCCTGGGGCCAGGATCGTTTACCGGTTTGCGGATCGGCCTGGCGTTAGCCAAGGGGATTGCTTACGTAAACCATATCCCGATCATGGGTGTGCCGACGCTGGATATCCTGGCTGCCGGACAGCCGCTGCGCAAAGAAGGGATGGCGGCGGTGCTGCGCGCCGGACGAGGCAGGCTGGCAGTCGGCTGGTACCATGCTGAGGACGGTCAGTGGATCCCGGACGGCAAGGCTGAGACGCTGACAGCGTTGGAGCTCAACAGGCGTATTCTGGAGCCCACTTTGGTGTGTGGCGAGCTGACTGCGGATGAACAGCGTTTGCTTGTGCGCAAGCGGAAAAACGTCATCCTGGCCTCACCCGCCCAAGCGATTCGCCGCCCATCTTACCTGGCTGAATTGGGCTGGCGCCGCTTACAGGCTGGAAAAATTGACGACCCTGCTACCCTGACGCCCGTCTACCTGCATTACAATTTGCCCATCCCGGAATCATGAATCCATCTCGCTCGGAACAAGTCGTTGATCCCAGCGACGTTTTGGCCTTTTTGCGCATTCGCCCCATGCGTATCGAGGACCTGCCAGCGGTGCACCAGATCGACCATCTTTCTTTCAGCCTGCCCTGGCCGGAAAGCTCATTTCGCTACGAGCTGTTGGAGAATCCACGCTCCCTTCAGCGGGTAGCGGAGATGGATTTATCAGACGGGCAGCCGCAGGTTGTCGGGGAGACCGTGGTCTGGCTGATCCTGGACGAGGCGCATATCGCCACCATCGCGGTTCACCCAGATTTCCGGGGCAGAGGCATTGCCCACCGCCTGTTGGCCGAAGTGTTAGGAATTGCTATCTCTCAAGGCGCTAACCAGGCAACGTTGGAAGTACGCGAAAACAATCACACCGCCCGAAATCTGTACCACCGTTTTGGTTTTACTGTGATGGGTCGCCGGCTGCGCTACTACAAGGATAATAATGAAGATGCCCTGATTATGACCGTGAACAATCTGGGCGAAGCCTACCTGACATGGCTGAAAAATGGCGGGTGGCAGGCTGCGGGATTTGGTCAGAGAGATCAGCAACTGCATGCCAGGATTCTAAAGACAAGGAGTTAGCCCATGAACGCCACAGAAGAACTGGAGCAGGTGGCAAAAGAGGTCTCGGTTTGTACGAAATGTATGCTGCACCATTCACGCAAGCTGGCCGTTCCGGGGGAAGGACCGATAAACGCCGAGATCATGTTTATCGGTGAGGGCCCCGGTTTTCACGAGAATGAGCAGGGAAGGCCTTTCGTCGGTGCGGCAGGTAAATTCTTGGAGGAGCTGCTGGGAAAGATCAATCTGAAACGTACGGATGTGTTTATCTGCAATGTGGTGAAATGCCGGCCACCGGGCAACCGCGACCCGTTGCCCGAAGAGCTGGAGGCTTGCAGCCAATACCTGGAGCGGCAGATTCAGGCTCTCAATCCGAAGGCAATTGTCACCCTGGGCCGCTACTCACTGGCGCATTTCCTTCCAAACGCAAAGATCAGCAATGTACATGGACAGGCCATGCAGGTGCGGGGACGCCTGGTGGTTGCCATGTATCATCCGGCAGCCGGCCTGCACCAGCGTTCATTGATGACGACCATCGAAGATGATTTCAAACGACTGCCCGAGCTCATCGCTAAAGCTACCCAGGTGCGTGAGAGCCAGGAACCGGCAGCACCTGAAAAAAGCGAGCCCAAGCAGCTCAGCCTGTTCTAACCCCGCCGAGCGAAACTGCAGTGATCCGTAAGCTCTACCGTAGATTGCCCGCCGGGTTTCGCAGCCGGGTGCGGTCGCTTGCGCCCAAAGAGCTCCGCCGTTGGATTGCCCACCACAATACCGATATCTATCTGATCTCGTATCCCAAATGTGGGCGCACCTGGCTGCGGCTGATGCTCGGGCGAGCGATCGCACAGCACTTTTCCCTACCGCAGGACGAAGATATCCTCTTTCTGCGCTGGCGCATCCGACCGAGCCCGCACCTGCCGATGATCACGGTTGTCCATGAAGATCGCCCGATGCTGAAAGCCCCGGAAGAACTGGCGGCATCTAAAGTAAAATTTCGTGATAAAAAGGTCATCTTCCTGGCACGCGATCCGCGCGATGTGATCGTATCCAGTTATTTCGAGATGAAGAAGAGGGGCGGCATCTTCGGCGATAATCCTTACGAGAACCGGTCCGCGGTTTTTGAAGGCAGCCTGGAAGAGTTTATCCACCGCAAAGATGGTGGATTTGACACGCTGTTACAGTATTACAATATCTGGGCACAGAACCGGGATGTGCCCAGAGGCTTCCTGCTCATTCGCTACGAGGATCTGAAAACGGACCCCGAGCGTGAGCTGCGCAGGGTGGTCGACTTCCTGGGATTGGAGGTGATCCAGGACAGCACGCTCCAGGAGGCTGTGGAGTACGCTTCCTTTGAAAACATGCGCCGGATGGAAGTGGAAGGGAAGTTTCGGTCTGGCTTGCTGAACCCTGCCGTCGGTACCGACCAGGAATCATATAAAACCCGAAAAGGTAAGATCGGGGGATATGCAGATTACCTGAGTCAGGAAGAGATTATTGAACTTAACCAAAAAATAGCCGGCGAGTTATCCAGCTTCTACGGCTACACAGCATGAAGGTTATCCCGAAAATAAGGGATGCCCCAGACCAAATTTTTTAGGATGACTTCTGGAATAAATATTCTTGACGAGAGAAGGCTACAATGAGTGAGACATCCGTTCAATTAGAATTGATCGACCAGCTACGAAATCGATCAGCCCGGGTAGCGATCCTGGGACTGGGATATGTCGGCCTGCCGCTGGCTGTCGTGTTTGCGGAGGCTGGCTTTCATGTCGTTGGGATCGACCCGGACCAGCGCAAAGTGGATACCATCCGCAGGGGAGAAAGCTATATCCAAGATGTGCCGGGAGAGCAGGTACGCCGGCTGGTGGCGGAAGGCAGGTTGGAGGCGACCACAGATTTCGCCGTGCTGCAACATGCTGATGCGGTCAGTATCTGCGTGCCGACGCCTCTGCGCAAAACCGGCGACCCCGACCTTCAATATATCGTAAGCGCTACCGAAGAGCTGGCGAAATATGTGCATCCCAAAATGGTGGTCGTGCTTGAGTCGACCACTTACCCTGGCACAACGCGCGAGATCCTGCTGCCCAAGCTGGGCGATAAGAAAGAGCTGGTGGTGGGAGAGAATTTCTTCCTGGCTTTTTCACCCGAGCGCGTGGACCCCGGGCGCGAAGATTGGACTACCTTAAATACACCCAAGGTGATCGGTGGCATTACCCCGGCCTGCACTAAAGTAGCGACCGAGTGGTACTGCCAGGCGCTACAAACCGTGGTTCCGGTCACCTCCACCGAAGTGGCAGAGATGGCCAAGCTGCTCGAAAACACTTTCCGCATGATCAATATCGGGCTGGTCAACGAGATGGCGATCATGTGCAACCGCCTGGGGGTGGATGTGTGGGAAGTGATCGATGCAGCCGCAACCAAGCCTTTTGGATACATGAAATTCACCCCAGGCCCAGGCCTGGGCGGTCACTGCATCCCGATAGACCCCTTGTACCTGTCCTGGAAGCTGCGGGCGCTGAACTACACGGCGCGGTTTATCGAGCTGGCGTCCGAGATCAATACCGAAATGCCGCGCTACGTGGTCGGCAAGGTGCAGGATGCGCTCAACGAGAGCTGCAAGCCGATCAAAGGCAGCCGTATCCTGGTGTTGGGCGCGGCGTATAAGCCCGATATCGATGACTTACGCGAATCGCCGGCGCTGGATGTGATCGGGCTGCTGAAGCAGAAAGGCGCCGATGTCGCTTATCACGACCCATACATCCCGCGCCTCGACCACGAAGGCTGGGCTATGGAGAGCGTCCCCGACTTGATGGAAGCGGTGAAGCAGGCGGACTGCGTGGTGATCGTCACCAACCACAAGGTGTATGATTACGACGCTTTCCTCCAATCGGCAGCCTTGATCGTGGACACACGCAATGCCCTCGGGCAAGCCGGTAAAAATAATCAGAAGGTAGTCCGTCTGTAAGAGCGGGCAGAATATCCAGCGGAGCAACCATGGAGAAGTACCTGGTAACAGGAGCAGCGGGATTCATCGCCTCCCGGGTAGCGGAGACGCTGCTCGAGGCGGGACATGCAGTGGTGGGCGTGGATAACCTAAATGATGCCTACGATGTGCGCATGAAAGAGCACCGACTGGGGCGTTTGCAGGCTTACCCGAGCTTCACATTCCACCACATGGATATCAGTGACCGGGCTGTGATCGACCGCCTGGGTGGGGAGGCGCCGATGGATGCCGTCTTCAACCTGGCAGCGCGCGCCGGGGTGCGGCAATCGGTGGAAAATCCATGGGTGTACATCGATACCAATATCACCGGCACGCTGAATATGCTGGAGCTGTGCCGCCAGGGCAGCATCCCAAAATTCATCCTGGCCTCCACCTCCAGCATTTACGGCGCTAACGCACCCCTGCCCACGCCGGAAGAAGCTGACAGCGACCATCCGCTCCAACCCTATGCTGCCAGCAAGAAAGGCGCCGAGACCCTGTGTCACAGCTACCACTTCCTTTACAACCTGGATGTGACCGTCTTTCGCTATTTTACGGTCTATGGACCTGCCGGGCGCCCGGACATGTCTATGTTCCGCTTCGCACAATGGATCAGTGAAGGGCGACCGGTGTGGGTGAACGGTGACGGCGAGCAGTCGCGCGGCTTTACCTATGTCGATGATATCGCCCGCGGCACCATCCTGGGGCTCAAGCCGTTGGGCTACGAAGTTATCAACCTGGGCGGGCATGAGACCATCCGCATCAACCAGCTGATCGAGCTGTTCGAAGAACTGATCGGGCAGAAGGCGCAGGTGGAACACCTGCCAGCCAATCCCGCCGATATGATGGCGAATTGGGCAGATATCAATAAAGCCCAGCGCCTTCTGGGATGGGAGCCGGAAGTTTCCCTGTTGGATGGGGTCACCCGCCTTATCGAGTGGTACGGCGCTGAGCGCAGCTGGGTCAGCCAGGTCCAGACCGGTTGAGATGCGTGCCGATAGCTCACAGCCAGCGCAATAGCGAAATCACCCCCCTCGACGCAATCTGACTATGATCGCATCCGCAGTCGCCTGGCTCCGCAGCTTGTTCCACCGGCTTTTTCAGAATGAGCTGATCCGCCGGGTGGTGAAGAACTCCAGCTACCTGTTCAGCGCGACCGGGATATCAGCGGTGCTGAGCATGCTGCAGGGCATTCTGGTGGCGCGCCTGCTGGGCGTAGAGAACTACGGCATCCTGGGGGCGATCATGATGTTCACAAGCGTGATCAACAAGCTGGCCTCGTTCCGCATGGGCGAGCTGGTGATCCGCTATGTGGCAAAGTTCAATCAGACAGGAGATGCGCAGCGGGCGCAGGCGGTGTTCAAAGCCGCGGCGATCGTGGAGATGCTGGCCTCCCTGGTGGCTTTTGGATTGATCTGGCTGCTGGCGCCGCTGGGGGCGCGTTATTTTGCCAAAGACGAGAGCACCACCGGCTGGTTTGTCCTGTATGGACTGATCGTGCTGGCGAACCTGATGGCGGAAAGCTCTATGGGCCTGCTGCAGATCTTCGATCGCTTCGGTCGTGTGGCGGTGCTCAGTTTGGTACAGAGCGGGGTTACCTTGATCCTGGTGGGCGTTGTGTATCTGGCGCAGGGGAATATACTGGGCATCCTGCTCGCTTATCTGGGCGGCAAAGTGGTCGGTGCACTGGGGTTGACGATTGAAGCTTTAAAAGAGGCAACCGGGCGATGGGGCCGCGGCTGGTGGCAATCGTCCCTCAGCTTGCTGGCACCATACCGACGCGAACTGGTGAATTTCGCGGTGAACACCAATATCAGCGCCTCGCTCAGCCTGATCAATAAAGATAGCGAGCTGCTGTGGGTATCGTTTTTCCGCGGTCCAGTGGAGACCGGTTATTATAAGCTGGCGCTGTCCCTGGCGAATGTGGTACAGCTGCCGATCAGCCCATTGCCGCAGGCGACCTATCCAGAGCTGACACGCCAGGCTGCACAGCAGAATTGGGGTGGCGTGCGCTCGGTGCTGCGTCACGGCTCGCTCCTGGCGGGCGGCTACAGCCTGGCCGCCTCAGTGGTGCTGGCAGCGTTGGGATATCCCCTGATCTATATCATCTATACGCCGCAGTATCTCCCGACCTACCCGGCGCTGCTGATCTTGCTGGTTGGATTCCTGTTTGCCAATACATTCTACTGGCGGCGCAACATATTACTGGCGCTCGGACGAGCAGATTTCCCTGCCCGGTTGAACCTGGCCCTGGCGGTTTTTAAGCTGGTTGGCATCTTCCTGCTGGTGCCCAGGTATGGCTATCTGGCAAGTGCGGTGCTTCTCTCGGCATATTACATTGCCGGCTCCCTGGTCTCGGTGTTGAAGGTCCGTAGCCTGCTGCCACACTCGGAGACAGACCGATGAAGATCGCGCTGATCGCTCCCAGCCAGATCCCATCGCGGCGCGCCAATACGCTGCAGGTAATGAAAATGGCCCAGGCAATGACAGTGCTGGGAAACGATGTGCGCCTGGCCGCGCCACTGGCAGGCAGCCGAAAACCCCCAGCAGGCGGAATCAGCAGCACAGACTGGCAGGAGCTGGCCAGGCATTACGGCTTGCAGCACAGCTTCCCTGTTTTCAGCTTGTTCGCAGCCCCGCGCTGGAGGCGATATGATTACGGATACCGCTCGGTAGCCTGGGCGCGCGGCTGGGGTGCCGACCTGCTGTACAGTCGACTGCCTCAAGCAGCCGCCATCTCCAGCTTGCTGGGTATGCCGACTATCCTGGAAACCCACGATTTCCCGCAGGGGCGAGCCGGGCGGCTTTTGTTTCGCGCCTTCATCAGCGGCCGCGGGCGCCGCCGGTTGGTCCTGATCACGCGCAGCCTGGCGCAGGACCTGTCTGCCAAACAGGGCGTCTCCGCCGAGCTGCCGTTTACCATTATCGCTCCAGATGGGGTGGACCTGGCGCGCTACGCCAATCTGCCGGATGCTCGCCAGGCGCGCGGCAGCCTGCGGGTTGAGTACGGCGTGCCGGTAGATGTGGATCGAATCCTGGTGGGATACACGGGTCACCTGTACCGCGGGCGTGGAGCCAACCAGATGCTGAAAATGGCTGCACTGCTGCCGGAAGTGAACTTCCTGCTGGTGGGGGGCGAGCCAGACCACGTGGCAGACCTGACTGAAAAAGTAGAGCAGCACAATTTACGCAACGTGATGATGATCGGGTTTGTGCCCAATGCTGACCTGCCCGCTTACCAGGCTGCCTGTGACATGCTGCTAATGCCATACCAGGCGCAGGTCGCGGCCTCCTCAGGGGGTGATATCTCCCGCTACCTGAGCCCCATGAAGCTGTTTGAATACCTGGCTTGCGGGCGCCCGATCCTGTCTGGCGACTTGCCTGTTCTGAGAGAAGTGCTCAATCCCAGCAACTCGGTGCTGCTGCCGCTGGACGACCTGGAAACCTGGGCAGCGGCAATCCGCGATCTAGCTGCAGATCCGAATCGGCGCTCCCTGCTGGGCGAGCAGGCACGATTGGATGCCAGCCACTATACCTGGGACGAGCGCGCCAGGAAGATACTGGAGGGCCTGTAGCGTGCCGTGCTGGGCTTCGTTCCTGATCCTGATCGCCATAGCCGGTGGGCTGCTTGCCCTTGGCTGGCGTTCAATACACCAGGATGCGCCGCCGCGCTGGCTGGGTGGGCTGTTGGCAGGCGCGGCACTGCTGCGCCTTGGGGCAGGGATATTGTGGTATACGGGCTTGCCGGCGTGGGGCTACGCCTCGCCGGCTGAACAAGCCGGGTATGTATTCATCGATGCATACAACCGCGATCAAAGCGCCTGGGAGCTGTCTCAAGATCCGAAACCGCTGTGGAGGGCTTTCCAGGGCGGCTACCGGCGTTTCGACCAGTACGGCGGGCTGCTGTTTGCCAGCGCGGCCATTTACCGCTATCTGGGTGGGGAGGCGCATCAGCCGCTGCTGATCGTGATCCTGGCGGCAGCCTTCTCTTCACTGGCGGTGCTGTTCACCTGGGCTTTCGCCCGGCGCGCCTGGGACAGCCAGGTGGCAGCCGTAGCTGCCTGGATCATCGCACTGTACCCGGAGACGATCCTGCTGGGGAGCTCGCAGATGCGGGAGGCCTTTACCATCCCTCTGGTAATGGCTGCCTTTTACGGTTTAATCTTGCTGCTGCAAACCCACCGGCGCAGCAGCCTGGTGTGGATCTTTGGGGCGCTGGTATTGTGCCTGCCATTCTCCCCGCCCTTTGCCGGACTTTTGCTGCTCCTGCTGCTGGTGCTTGCCCTGGCGCTCAGCCCCGAGCTGGTGCGAGGGAGGTTATGGCGGCAGCGGCGCACCTGGGTGCTGCTGGGCGCGGCCGCGCTGCTGATCGCGGCCGGGGTGTGGCTGTCATGGAGCGGTTTTGCGCCGGAGGGTATCTCCAACCCGTTCGAGCTGGTCACGTGGTGGGTTAAAAAGTCAGCTGATTGGCAGGCGCACCTCACCGAGAGCGCTTCGGGTTGGGTGCAGAAGATCTTCGGCAGCTCCCCGGATTGGATGCATTTCCCCATGCTGTTGGCTTACGGGATCGTCCAGCCCTTCTTGCCAGCCGCGCTGAGCGATTTTACCGGGGCGGCTGTATGGCGCGCCATTGCAGTGTGGCGTGCAGTTGGCTGGACGCTGCTGCTGCCTGTGCTGGTCTACGCACCGTTGAGGGCGCTACGACAGGTCGCTGGAGGCGGTCGCGAGGGGCTGGATACGCGGCGGCTGGTGCTGGGGCTGAGTCTGATTGTGTGGATAGGGGTCCTGGTAGCTGCTTACCGGGGAGGTGGCGATCAATGGGATAACCCGCGCTACCGGGCGGCTTTTATTGGATTGCAAGCCGGTTTAGCAGCCTGGGCGCTAGTGGAGCAGCGGCGTAAAGCTGATCCGTGGCTGCGCCGGGCGCTGGTGGGGTTGGGGTTAGTCTTGTCCTGGTTCCTGCCCTGGTATCTGCGGCGCTATATCTTCTTGCCGTGGCCGGTGGAGGACCTGTTCAAGACCGTGGGGTTAGGACTTGCCTGCATGGTCTTGTATTGGATTTGGGACTGGACGGGGGAATAAAATCACCCCGGACGGGTTGTCCGGGGTGAAGTGCACAGATGATTAGGATCAGTTCAAGGGGATGACGTTGGCAGCCTGGAGGCCTTTGGGGCCTTTCTCCACGCTGAACTCCACACGCTGGCCCTCTTGCAAGTTGCGGTAACCTTCAGCGCTGATGGCGGAATAGTGGACGAATACGTCCTCGCCGTCCTCGCGGGCGATGAAACCATAGCCCTTACTGCCGTTGAACCACTTGACTGTGCCGATGATACGATCAGACATTGCTTAAACTCCTGAAATTGTGAGATGTTGCTGGTGATGCTTGTATTGTTACTTCGGAACAGCTTGTAAAAATAATGACCCAGGTCAAACGCCTGGGGTCATCGTTTTTCTTACGTCCAACGGTAACTTACTGGCATTCCAAACAGAGAAATCATACCAGGTTAATGCAATTTTGTCAAATCAAATCGAGCATTCGTTTCAGGATTTTCACATTCTTGTGAAGGTCGTGAGCATTCGATGTTACTCCCATTCAATCGTGCCGGGCGGCTTGCTGGTTATGTCGTAGACCACGCGATTGATGCCGGGCACCTCATTTACGATGCGGTTGGCGATGCGCGCCAGCAGGTCGTGCGGCAGACGCGCCCAATCGGCGGTCATAAAGTCTTCCGTGGTGACGGCCCGTAGTGCAACCGCCTCCTGGTAGGTGCGCTGATCGCCCATTACGCCCACCGAGCGGACCGGAAGCAGCACGGCGAAGGCCTGAGCTGTGCCTTGCAGGTCGCCGCCGTGTGTGTCCATGCGCAGCAGTCCGGCTGAAGCCAATTCCGCGGTAAGGATCGCGTCAGCAGCGCGCAGCCGGTCCAGCCGATCTGGGGTAATCTCACCCAGGCAGCGCACCGCTAATCCAGGGCCGGGGAAGGGCTGGCGCCATACCAGGCTGGCAGGCAGGCCTAGCGCCTCGCCAACCAGGCGTACTTCGTCTTTGAACAGGTAGCGCAGCGGCTCGACCAGCTCGAACTGCATCTGCTCGGGCAGTCCGCCGACATTGTGATGGGTCTTGATGCGGTGAGCCTTGGCGCGGTCGGGCGCGCTCGATTCGACCACATCCGGGTAGATCGTGCCCTGCACCAGGAAACGCGGTGTGCCGAGCTGGCGTGCCTGGCGCTCGAAAATGCGGATGAACAGCTCACCGATGATGCGGCGTTTGGTTTCGGGGTCCGTCACGCCGCGCAGAGCGGTCATGAACTGCTCGACGGCATCGACCACCACCAGCTCCACACCCAGTGTGTTGTGCAGGGCTGAGCGCACCTGGGCAGCCTCGCCCTGGCGCAGCAAGCCGGTATCCACGAAGACGGCTACAAGCTGCTCACCGATGGCGCGCTGGGCCATGGCTGTAGCGACACTCGAATCGACCCCCCCGCTGACGGCGGAGAGCACCGCTTCGGAGCCAACCTGGCGCTGGATGCGCTCGATGCTGCTGGCGATAATCGCTGCGGGAGTCCAGTCAGGACGGGCTCCGCACACTTGCAGCACATAGCGGCGCAAGATATCCGTGCCGCCGGGCGTGTGGTGTACTTCGGGGTGGAATTGGACCCCGTAGTAGCCGCGCTGTGGATCGCCTATGGCTGCGATGGGGGAATTATCGCTGCGCGCCAGGATGGTAAATCCGGGCGGCAGCTGCTCGAGGCGATCTCCGTGCGACATCCAAACCGGCTGCTGCCCGCCGGGAATAAGCGGGTTGGGCAGCAAAGTCTCGATCTGCGCCGGGCCGAATTCGCGCTCACTGGAAGCGGCAACTCTGCCGCCCAGAGAATAGGTGAGTGCCTGCATGCCGTAGCAGATGCCGAGCACTGGCAGGCGGCTGTCCAATACATAGGCGGGGATAAACGGCGCGCCAGGCTCGTAGACGGATGCCGGACCGCCGGAAAGGATGAATCCTTTCGGTTTCAACGCCAGCACCTGCTCTGCGGAGGCATCCCACGGGAACAGCTCAGAATAGACGCCGGCCTCACGCACTCGCCGGGCGATGAGCTGCGCATATTGGGAGCCGAAATCCAGGATAGCGATCGAATCGGGCATGGAGGGCTAGTCTTCGAAGATGATGAGGTCGCCTTCCATGGCTTTGATGCGCGCCAGGGATTCAACGGGCACATTCAGGGGAGTCAGGGCCTCCCGCCCGCCTTCGAAGGTCTTTTCGATCAAGGCGCCCACCCCGACGATGACCGCACCTGCGGTTTGCGCCAGACGCACCAGGCCCAGGATGGTGGCGCCGGTGGCGAGGAAGTCGTCGATGATCAGAACGCGCTCGCCCCCTGCCAGATATTCAGGTGAGATGATCAGCTCAACGAGGCGTCCCTTGGTGTGGGAAGGTGTCAGTGTCAGGAAAACCTGGTCGGGCATAGTGATCGGTTTGTTCTTGCGGGCATATACTACGGGCAGACTCAGGTGCAGGGCAGTGGTCACGGCTGGGGCAATGCCGGAGATCTCGGCTGTGAGCACCTTGGTGGCACCGATATGCCGGAAGCGGCGCGCCAGCTCTTCACCACAAGCATTCATTAAGTTTGGATCGACCTGATGGTTGATGAATCCGTCCACTTTGAGAATGCCGTTGCCCAGGTTTTTGCCCTCGCGCAGAATGCGGTCTTTGAGTGCTTGCATGTTGACCTCCTTAAGGGGATGAAATAATTCTACATCTGCTTTAACGATAGGGCTAGAGGAGATATGTTAGAATGAGCGGGTGAAATTGGTCCTGGCCTCGAACTCACCGCGCCGCAAGCAGCTGCTGGCCCTGAGTGGATGGGAATTCACCGTTATACCAGCTGATATTGACGAAAGCCCCCTGGCGGGGGAAGCGCCGCATGAGTACGTGCTACGCCTGGCGGTAGGCAAGATGCAGCAAGCAGCCAATCACTCACCAAAAGAGGCGCTGGTCCTTGCCGCTGATACGACTGTGGCGGATGTGAAGGATATCCTGGGCAAGCCGGCAGATACAGGCGAGGCAGAGGCCATGCTGCGCCGCTTGCGCGGTCGATCGCACAAAGTTTACACAGCATTGGCTGTCTTTCGCACAGCGGATAGGACACTGCTGACCGACCTGTGCGTGACGGACGTGCCAATGCGCCAATACGGCGATGAGGAGCTGCAGGCATACATCGCTACCGGCGACCCACTGGATAAAGCCGGTGCGTACGCGATCCAGCATCCCGGCTTTCGACCAGTTTTGGACCTGCATGGCTGCTATGCCAACGTGGTCGGCCTGCCACTCTGCCACCTGGTGCGGACGCTGCGTAAGCTGGAGAACCACCCCGGTGTAGATGTCCCGCAGGCCTGCCAGGCAGCTCTACACTATAAGTGCCCTGTTTATGAACAGGTATTGAAGGAAATCTAAACCAATAGATGAAACCCTGGATTTGGATATTGGCGCTATTGGCCCTGGCCCTAGCTGGGTGCGGCGCCATTCAACCAAACGAGCCCACTCCCACGCAAGCCCTATCCCCGACATTGGGTGCGGTTACAGTGGACACAACCGGTGTCCCGGACACCCGTTCAACTGCGCAGGCTTACCTGGAGGCCTGGAAAACCGAAGACTACCAGAAAATGTATTCTTGGCTGACCTCGATCAGCCGGGATGCCCTCAGTGCCGAGGATTTCGAGAAATACTACCGGGGTATAGCGTCTGAGGCTGCACTAAGCGGCATGGATTACGAGGTATTGTCCACGTTGGTGTTGAACCCGAACAGTGCGCAGGCGAATTACCAGGTGGTGCTACACAGCACACTGGTGGGTGACCTTGCACGGGAGATCGTGATGAACCTGAGCCTGGAGAACGGGCAGTGGCGCGTGCAGTGGGATCAGGCGCTGGTGCTGCCGGAGCTGGCGGGCGGCAACACGCTCAGTATGGAACGTTACACTCCTTCTCGGGCAAATATCTACGACCGGGATGGTCACGCCCTGGTGGCACAGACGGATGCCACAGCCATTGGGATACGCCCGGCGCTGATCAATTACGATACCATCGACGAGCTGTACTCGGTCCTGAACGGACTGACCGGCGAGCGCGAAGAAACCATCAACAGCCTGATCCAAAACGTCCCGGAAGGCGCCGATTGGTACGTGCCGTTAGGCGAAGTGCCTGCCAGTGAGATAGAACAGCAGTTTGGTGATCTCTCCGGTCTGACCGGACTGGTACTCAGTCCATACAAGGCGCGCTATTACTTCGATGGTGGGATCGCCCCGCATGTGATCGGGTATGTGGGTCAGATCCAGGCCGGGCAGGAAGAGGAATATCTGCGCCAGGGCTACCGCATCGATGAACGTGTAGGCCAGGCAGGATTGGAAAAATGGGGTGAAGGGTATCTCTCCGGCACGCGCGGTGGGGCGCTGTACGTCATCAGCCCGCAAGGCCAGATTGTGACCAAGCTGGGAGAAACCCAGCCCAAGCCCTCGCAGGCAATCTACACGACGCTTTACAAGGACTTCCAGCTCTCCACCCAGCAGGCGCTGGAGGGTTTCCGGGGGGCGATCGTCGTCTTGGAACGCGACACCGGTAGGGTGCTGGCGATGGCCTCCTCACCGGGATATGATCCGAATGCTTTTGAACCACTGAATTTCAACTACAACACTTTGCTGACCGAGCTGTTCGCCAACCAGAATAACCCACAGCTCAACCGGGCGACGCAGGGGCTGTACCCGCTCGGCTCAGTATTCAAGATCATCACCATGGCAGCCGGCCTGGAGAGTGGGCGGTATACCCCCGAATCCACATTAATGTGCGGCTATTTCTTCGAGGAGCTGGCAGGGGCCAGACTCAACGACTGGACATACGAATACTTCCAGCAGGATGGCAAGACCATCCCGAGCGGTCTGCTGACCCTGCCTGAAGGCTTGATCCGCTCCTGCAACCCGTGGTTCTGGCACATCGGCCTGGATCTATATAATGAGGGCCTGACCAAGGCTATAGCCGACATGGCGCGCGGTTTTGGTCTGGGCAGCCCGACCGGGATCGTTGGAGTGGAGGAGCAGGCGGGGAACATCCCGGAGCCAGCCAACCAGGTGGACGCCGTCAACCTGGCGATCGGGCAGGGCGAGACACTGGTGACGCCGCTGCAAGTGGCTAACTTCGTGGCTGCGTTGGGCAATGGCGGCACTCTATTTACGCCGCAGGTGATCGAGCGCATCGTTTCCCCCGAGGGAGACGAGCTGCTGACCTTCAAACCGGAGATGACCGATAAGCTGCCGATCAGCTCGGAGACATTGCAGACGATCCAGGATGCGATGGTCGGTGTGGTAATGAGCACGGAACCCTTCGGGACGGCCTGGCACCGATTTACCGGATTGGATATCCCGGTGGCTGGCAAGACCGGCACAGCCCAATCTGGCTCGGGCGATCCCCATGCCTGGTTTGCCGGATATACGTATGCCGGACGGGAGGATCTGCCGGATATCTCCATGGCGGTGGTGGTGGAGAACATTGGCGAGGGATCGGATTACGCCGCGCCGATTTTTCGTAGGGTGGTCGAGTCCTACTTCTACGGTCGTCCAGCCAAGGTGTATCCGTGGGAATCCACGTTTTACGTGACCAAGACGCCGGAGCCGCAAGGCGAGGCGACACCCGAGCCTTAGAAGCTGGATCATCTATGTTAATTGGCTCTTCTGGCGTTTTCTAACTTGGAAACTATTCGAGGTCTGATCGTCCGTTCCCAATCGGGTTTCTATCACGTCCAAACGGAGCAGGGACGCGTGGTTTGCCGCCTGCGCGGCCGGCTGACAAAGGGACCGCGCCTGGGCGATATTGTAGCGCTTGGCGATTGGGTGCAGATTGCTCTCCTGGGAAAGAATAAAGGCGTGATCGAGGCGGTTGAGCTGCGCCAGCGCCTGCTCTCCCGCATGGCGCCTACCCCCAGTGGAGAATACCAGCAGATTATCATTGCCAATCCGGACCAGGCGGTGTTCGTCTTTGCCTGCGAGCAGCCGGCTCCACGCTTTGGCATGCTAGACCGCTTCCTTGTAATCGCCGAAAAACAAAACATACCGGCCCTGATCGTTGCCAATAAAATCGATCTCCTGGGTCTAAAGCCAGCCGAGGCGCTGTTCGGACACTACGGGCCGCTTGGCTACCCCGTGCTCTACACCAGCGTCCGCAGTGGGTATGGGATCGAGGCGCTGAAAGAGGCGCTGGCGGGGAAAATCTCGGTCTTTGCTGGTCCATCGGGAGTAGGTAAATCCAGCCTGTTGAACTGGATCCTGCCTGGTCTGGATCTGGCTGCCCGTGAGATCAGCCAGGCGACCCTTAAGGGACGGCATACCACGGTCGCGCGAGAGATGTACCCCCTGGAAGACGGCGGCTATATCGCGGATACGCCTGGGCTCAAAGCGCTGGCATTGTGGGATATCGAGCCCGAGGAGCTGGATGGCTATTTTCCGGAGCTGCGCGAGCTGGTGGCGAGCTGCTCATTCAACGACTGCACTCACCTTCACGAGGCGGGCTGCGCAGTCATAGCGGCAGTTCGTGCTGGGAAGATCCACCCTTTAAGGTACCAGTCTTACACGCGAATGCGCCTCGGGGATTTCACCAGAACCTGAGAATCCCGGTTTTCCCGGGGAGCACTAAAAAGTTGTTGTTGAATGAGATGGGTTGTGTGGTGTGAGCGGCTACGCCGCTCACACCACACAACCCAAACCCACAACATTTGAGTGCACCCTTTTCCCAGCGTGAAGGGGAGGAATTGGGTTTGTTGTTGTATAATTCATGAGACAGGCAAGGATTTGAACCGAATCGGTATCCAAACTGGTATCATATTTATATGGGATATGCTAATCTCACCAGGCCAAGTGAACCAGTTGATGCCCGCGATTCGACCAGCCTTTCCCTTGTCTATAAACGAGCCTATCTATTCGAAATACACAAACCTACGTTAGGAAGAAGGCAAACTATCATATGGTTTCTGGTAATGGGCATATCCCAATCCTGAAAGTCGAAGATTTGGTCACAAGGTTTTACACTCCCGAAGGGGTAGTTCATGCTGTAAACGGCGTCAGTTTTGAAGTAAAGGAGGGCGAGACGCTGGGCATCGTGGGGGAGAGCGGGTGCGGAAAAAGCGTCACGATGCTGTCGATCCTCCAGTTAATCGCCATACCACCGGGAAAGATCGAGCGGGGGCACGCCTGGTTCGACGGGGCTGACCTGATCAACATGACACCGGATCAAATCCGGGATGTGCGCGGCTCCCGGATCGGAATGGTGTTTCAAGACCCGATGACCTATCTCAACCCGGTGTTAACCATCGAGCGGCAGATCGCCGAGCCCCTGATGCTCCATTTACGAATGAACAAGGACCAGGCGCGGGAGCGGGTGATCGAGCTGCTCCAACTGGTAGGCATCCCCGAGGCCCCGAAAAAATTGAACGACTATCCCCACCAGTTTTCCGGGGGCATGCGCCAGCGGGTGATGATCGCAATGGCCCTGGCATGCAATCCACGCATCCTGATTGCAGATGAACCGACCACAGCCCTGGACGTAACGATTCAGGCCCAGATCGTGGACCTGGTCAAACAGCTGCGTGAAGCGATTGCTATGACTATCTTGTGGATCACGCATGACCTGGGCGTGGTGGCAAGGCTGGCACAGCGTGTCATTGTCATGTACGCCGGGTTTATCATCGAAGAAGCCCCAGTGAAAGAGCTGTATGGAAATCCCAAGCATCCCTACACCCTTGGCTTGCTTGGCAGCCTGCCCAGCTTAATCACTGAAAAGGACAAGCACCTGACGGCAATCCCAGGACTGCCGCCTCTACTTCTTGAGAAGCCGGTGGGGTGCCCGTTCGCGCCTCGCTGCACGTACGTTTTCGACCGGTGTAAGGTTGAAAACCCGATCCTCTTCCCGGTGGGTCCACTGCATCGGGCGGCATGCTGGTGGGATATTGACAGGGGGAAACCGCGCGATGCCTGATGACAATGTCTTACTGAAGGTTGATAGCTTAGTCAAGCATTTCCCGGTCTACCAGGGAGTGTTCAGGCGGCAGGTGGGCGCGGTGCACGCGGTGGATGGGATCACATTTGATATCCACCACCAGGAAACTTTTGGGTTAGTGGGCGAGTCGGGCTGCGGAAAGACCACCGCGGGGCGCACCATTATCCAAATCTACCGTCCAACAGCAGGACATGTTATTATGGATGGTATGGACCTGGCGGCGTTGAGCGGGGGAGATCTGCGGCGGATGCGTCGGCGGATGCAGATGATCTTCCAGGATCCGTACGCCAGCCTGAACCCTCGTATGACGATTGCCGACACGCTCAGCGAACCGCTGGTAGTCCACGGTATTGCAAAGGGAAAAGCAGCCCGTGAGCGGGTGGCTGAGCTTTTAAACATCGTGCAGCTCAACCCCGGCTTCGCTGCCCGCTACCCGCACGAGTTTTCGGGCGGGCAGCGCCAGCGGATCGGCATTGCCCGTGCCCTGGCGTTGAATCCCGATTTGATCATCTGCGATGAGCCGATCTCGGCATTGGATGTTTCCATTCAGGCGCAGATCATCAACCTGCTGGAGGATCTGCAGGGCCAGTTTGGCCTAACCTACTTGTTCATCGCCCACGACCTTTCGGTGGTCCGGCATATCAGCGACCGGGTGGCGGTCATGTACCTGGGGATCCTCGTGGAGCTGACGAGCGTGAAGGAGCTGTACGCAAATCCACTGCATCCTTACACTCAGGCTCTGCTCTCAGCCGTCCCTGTCCCGGATCCGGTGATTGAGGAAAAAAGACAGCGCATCATCCTGGTAGGGGATGTGCCCAGCCCGGTAAATCCACCCTCTGGGTGCCGGTTCCGCACGCGCTGCCCGCTGGCCCAGGAAATCTGTGCGCAGCAGGTACCCGAATGGCGAGAGTCCTCGCCGGATCATTGGGTCGCCTGTCATTTTGTATAGAAGTCATCGCAAAAATGGCTGTTTGGGGTGTGTGTGGCGGCTTCGCTGCCACACACACCCCAAACCCTCATGTTTTTGAGATAGGCACAAGATACAGATTTACGAGCAACAGGAAAAGGAATTTCTGATAAAGGAGGTGGTGGTCTGGAACGATAGTTCAAAGAGCAACTGTATATCAGTCAAGTAAGAGAAGGATCAATTGAATCTGAAGAAAGAATTGAGAGGAGATAGAAGCATGCGTAAGCCGATTTTTCTGTTAATTTCGATCTTTGTTGCAGCGAGCATGGTACTGGGCGCCTGCGCCCCTCAGGCAGCAACCCCTGAGACGGTGATCCAGACCGTTGAAGTGGTCAAGACAGTCATGGTTGAAGGAACACCGCAGACAGTTATAGAGACGGTGGTCGTGACCGTGGAGCCCCCCGAGGAGCCCGTCGAGACCAGCGAGCCGCTCAAAGAAGTAGCACCGGAATTTAAGAATCCGGACACCTTCACGGTGATCGTTGGCGCCGGCGAGCCGGAGAGCCTGGATCCCGCCTGGACCTATGAGACGGCTGGCTCGGCCGTTGAGCAAAACATCTACGAGGGCCTGGTGTTCTTCAACCGGGAGAAGTACGATGACTTTATCCCGGCGCTGGCGACCGAATGGACCACCAGCGAGGATGGCTTGACCTGGACCTTCAATATCCGCCAGGGCGTCACCTTCCACGAGGGTGGAACGCTCGAGCCGCACGACGTGGCCTACACACTGCAAAGAAACCTGCTGCAGGGGCGCATCGACGGCGCGCAGTGGATCGCCTATGAGAGCTTCTTCGGCTCCGACTTCGCCATGGCTTCCTCGAAGGATTTCGCAGCCGTTATGAGCGGGAAAGAAACCTTCGAGGAGCTTTCCCCGGCCGAGCTGGTGAAGGTGTGCGAGGACGTCAAGGCCAGGATCGTCGCCGATGACGAGGCCGGGACGGTAACCTTCAGCCTGACCCAACCCATGCCCTGGATGCTGGCTGTAACATCTCAGCAGTTCCTGGGCCACATCCTGGACAGCGAGTGGATGGCCGAGAACGGCGACTGGGATGGCGATTGCGCCACCTGGCAGAACTTTGCCGATCCGGCTGCACAAGACACCATCCTGTTCGATCGCGCCAACGGCACCGGCCCTTACAAGCTGGACCACTGGACCCCCGGCGAGGAGATTGTGCTGACGGCCTTTGAGGGCTACTGGCGCACCGAGCCGATGTGGGAAGGTGGACCCAGCGGGCCTGCCCAGATCAAGAACGTGGTGATCAAGAACATCCCCGAGTGGGGCACCCGCCTGGCGATGCTGGAAGCCGGCGATGCGGACGCGATCTACGTGCCGCCGATCTACCGGGCTCAGCTTTACCCTTACGCCGTAGAGACCTGTGACGCGGCAAGCTGCACCGAGACCAACCCCAACGGCTACCTGACGATCTACAAAGACCTGCCTCTGCCGGCGCTGACACCAGCGCAGTTCAACTGGCAGATCAACGTCGAGGGCGGCAACCCGTACGTGGGCAGCGGTGCGCTGGATGGCATCGGTATCCCGCCGGATCTCTTCCAGGATATCCACGTCCGCATGGCGTTCAACTACTGCTTCGACTTCGATGCCATGATCAACGACGCTCTGGCAGGTGAAGGCGTCCAGGCCCAGGGTCCGATCATCGCAGGCATGATGGGCTACCGCGAAGGCGAAGCCCCGCTGTACTCCTACGATCTGGCCAAGTGCGAGGAAGAGTTCAAGCTGGCAGATGTAGACAAAGACGGCGTTCCAGCCGGTGAAGACGAGGACGACATCTGGAACTCCGGTCTCTACATGCAGATCGCCTACAACCAGGGCAACGACACCCGCCGGCTGGCTTCTGAAATTCTGAAGGCTGGTCTCGAGGCGGTTAACCCGGCCTTCGATGTCCAGGTGCTGGCCCTGCCGTGGCCCGTGCTTCTGGATAGCCGCCGCGCCGGCAAGCTGCCGATCTACGTGGGCGGCTGGCTGGAAGACTTCCACGATCCGCACAACTGGGTGCAGCCGTTCTTGTACTCCCAGGGCGCTTACGGTCGTGTGATCAACATGACTGATGAGTTCAAGCAGAAATACGATGATCTGATCATCCAGGGCGCTCAATCCAGCGATCAGGCAGAGCGCGCCGCGATCTACCAGGATATTCAGCTTCAGGCTCAGGAAGATGCGGTCGTGATCTGGTTGTACCAAAACCTGGACATGCATCCGTTCCAGAAATGGATCAAGGGCTTCTACTTCAACCCTGCCTACTCCAATCCGTCTTACTCTTGGGTCTACGGTCTGTCCAAGGTAGCTCCGTAAACCTATCGTTTCTAATACTGGGAGCCGGGAATTTCCCGGCTCCCACACAGGAATTATTCGAGAGCATAATAAATAAAGTAGGACTTGCGCAGTAAGTGGGTGGATGGGGGTGTTTGGGCGGGTATAGCCCGCCCAAACACCCCCGAATACCCCTGTTAACGATGTCATCCCTTCATGATATTCAGGGCAGGCTCTGAGCGGAGCGAAGGATCTACTTCACGACCGGATTGAGATCCGAGTCCTTGGAAGATGAGATAGCCAATTTACTGAGGCGAAGGGATAAAAAATGTCCTGAAGGGGTCCCGTCTACCGGGGAGCTACCTACGGATAGGAGAATACTGAAGATATGATCAATTATACGATTCGCCGCATGCTGATTATCCCACTGTTACTAGTAGGGGTGACGATACTGATCTTTGCGATGCTGTCGCTGCTCACCCCTTACGAGCGGGCTTCGCTGTATGTCCAGGATATCCCCAAACGCCAGGGAGCCATGGATCTGCTCATCAAGAAATACGGATTGGACGATCCAGTCCCGGTGCAGTACTGGTACTGGATGGTGGGACGCAAGGATCCGGATACGGGAGAGATCAAGGGAGGAGTCCTGCGGGGCGACCTGGGCTGGTCTAAGGTTGGCAAGAGCTCGGTCATCGAAGTGATCGGACGCCGTTTGCCGGCGACAGCAGAGCTGGCGCTGTGGGCGGCGCTCCCGATGATCGGCATCGGCATCTGGCTGGGGGTGGTATCTGCGGTCAAGCACAACAAACCGACGGACCAGGTTTTGCGGGTGTTTAGCATTGTGGGCTGGTCCATCCCTACCTTCGTATTTGGCTTGCTGGTGCTGATGATATTTTACGCCGAGCTGGGATGGTTCCCCCCAAGCCGGCTGTCCGAATGGGCACTCAGGGAAGTGCTCGGCGCTGACTTCATTCGCTACACCCAGATGAACTCCATCGACGCGCTGCTCAACCTGCGCATGGACATCTTTTTCGACTCCCTCAGGCACCTGGTGCTCCCGGTGCTGACGCTGGCTTACTTGAATTGGGCGTATGTGCTGCGTATCACGCGCTCATCGATGCTTGATACAGTCAACCAGGATTACATCACCACCGCGCGTTCAAAAGGGCTGTCGGAGGACAAGATTATCCTGCGACATGCCCTGCCAAACGCGCTCATCCCGGTTATCACCGTGAGTGCGTTGATCATGATCAGTCTCTTAAACGGTGTTGTGATCACTGAAACGGTCTTCAACTGGCCTGGGATGGGCTCCTACCTGGCTGAGTCGGCCCTATCTTTGGATGTCGTCTCTGTTTTAGGCATCACGCTCTTCAGCGCATTTATCCTGGTGGTGGGCAACCTGGCCGCCGACCTGCTCTACGGGGTGATCGACCCGCGTATCCGCTTGCAGTAGCTGGTTGAAGATCCTGCTTCGGAGGTAAAAGAATCTATGAAGGTAATCAAGAGCTTGCTGAAAAACCCGACCTCGCTGGCGGGAATTGTCCTGCTGCTTGCCTATATATTCATCGCTCTGTTCGCTCCAATGATCGCTCCCCCGGAAGAACGCTCCCGGGATGCTTATATGATCCCCCGGGATGGGTTCGGCACAGAGCCGCAGCCTCCTGGTGAAGAGCACCCCTTTGGCACTACCGAGGGGCAGTACGATATATTTTATGGGGTTGTATGGGGGACGCGCACGGCGTTCCGCATCGGCGTTGTGATTACTTTTATCACTGTGATCATTGGATTGGCGATTGGTTCGATTGCTGCTTTTTACGGGGGCTGGACCGACGAAATTCTGATGCGCTTTACCGAGATATTCCAGGCGTTCCCGTTCCTGCTGGCAGCCATCACGCTGACTTCCGTGCTGCAGACATTGTATGGCCGGGGAGAAGTAGGCCCGCTGATGTTCATCGCCAAGGGGATGGCATTATTAACCTTTGGTCAGCTACCGAGCGAGACGATTGATCCCGTCCAACTGCAGATCTTGACCGGCATGCTGGCGATCATCATCTTTGGCTGGATGACCTATGCGCGCGTGATCCGGGGCAACATCCTGGCGGTCAAAGAATACGAATACGCCCTGGCAGCGCGCACGGTTGGCGCCAGCAATTTCAGGGTATTAACCCGGCATCTGATGCCCAATGCTGTGTTTCCGGTGCTCGTCCTGGCCTCAATGGATATTGGTGCCTACGTGTTAACTTTCGCCGCGCTGTCGTTCCTGGGCCTGGGCGCCCAACGGGGGTATGCCGACTGGGGCCAGATGATCAGCTTCGCCCGCAACTGGATCCCGAACCTGTCGGATTATTGGTATATCGTTGTGTATCCGGGCATGGCTATTGTACTCTTTGTGCTCGCTTGGAACCTGGTCGGAGACGCACTGCGAGATATCATGGACCCGCGTCTGCGTGGAAAGGTCGCCTGATCAGGGGCAAGCCAAGCCCTGGGACGATCATGGCACGTCTCCTGATTGTGATTTTGACCCTGGCTGCTGCGGTTAACGCCGTGGTTGCCGTCCGGGCGGGTGGGTTAGTTCAGCCTGGGCCAGACATAGGGTCAGGAGATCCCACACCTGAGCCGGCCATGCCGCCCTTTCCGGAGCGGTTGGCTCCGCCGCCGACCGTGTACCCACCCAGCCAGGCCGATGAAGGGGCGCAGGTATATTACCTGGTGTGCATGGCATGCCACGGCGACCAGGGACAGGGGCTGACCGAAGAGTGGCGCAATGTCCTCAGCCCGGAGGACCGCAACTGCTGGCAGTCCAAGTGCCATGCTTCGAACCATCCATTGGAAGGGTTCAAGATGCCCGATACTGTGCCGCCGGTGGTGGGTCCGGGACTGATCAGCGCCTTTGGCAACGCATCGAACTTGCACACCTATCTGAAAGTTCGTATGCCGTGGCAGGCGCCCGGTAGCCTGAGCGAGGAAGAATACTGGCAGCTTACGGCATTCCTGATCCGGGAAAACGGGATCGACCTGGGGGCGACGATCCTGGGAGAAGACAGCGCCAAGCTGTTTTCCTTGAGACCTGTACCGACGCCCACCCCTGGACCGGTCGGATTGCTGTCAGCGTTTGGAACGGCGGCACCATCCCTGGCCTGGGTCGGCATCCCTCTGCTGGTGGGATTAATCCTTGGAGGCTTGTGGATCCGGCGGATAAAGGAGGGGAAGGCAAAATCTGAACAGGATTGAATTCCAAGACGACTTTCGGCTGGCAATCTCTGGTAAAATTATTCTATAGAAAAAACAGTATAAAGACGGCTTGGTGTCGAAAGAACCGTCATCGACACCGAGTTTATAGAGAATTGGACCATGACAAACAGACAAGATTGCGAGCTGATCAAACAAATGCAAGGCGGCAGCCTGGAAGCACTGGGTGTGCTGTATGACCAGCATCGAAGAATGGTCTACCGGACTGCACTGATCATTACCGGTGATGTAGAATCTGCCAGCGACCTGCTTCAAGATGTGTTTTTGCGCTTGTTCCGTTTTGCCAGCAACATCGATCCGGAGCGCCCGATCGAACCCTGGCTTTACCGGATGACTACCAACCTGGCTTACGACTGGGTGAAACGCCAAAGCCGCTGGCCGCGACCGTTGGATGATTTGATTGACTGGCTGGCGATCCCTGCCAGGAACCATCCAGACGAAGCGTACGAGAAGCATGATGAGTGGCGTGAGCTGCAGGAAGCAATATCCTCATTATCCCTGCCGCAGCGTGTGGTGATTGTGCTGTATTACTTGAACGATCTCTCGCTACAGGAGATCTCTGATATCCTGAACGTACCGGTTGGTACAGTGAAATCCCGCTTGCATTATGGACGCCTGGCCTTGCGACGTGAGTTGGGATTGGATCAAAAAATGGTGCCGGATTTGAATTACGAAAGACCATAGGGTAGAGGACATAATGACAGACGCGATGGATGGTTATATTCGACGGACATTAAAGAATTGGGCGGCAGACCAGCAGCCTCCCGAAAACGGCCGCGCTCGCCTGTTATTGTCAGCCGCCTATGGTTCCCACGAGCAACCGGATAGAAAGCCGATTAAAGGCTCCCCTGAAATGTTGATGCGCAGCAATCTGACGCCCCTCGACCAGGCAATGCAGATCCACAATATGCCCTGGATGTGGATAGCCCACATGGCGTTGACCCCCATCCGGCGCGTTACCTGACCTGCACGTTGTCAGGCTGAAATTGTGTGAAATAATTGGATGTCATGATGGATAGTCTCCCTACACAGTGTTGTTCGGGATCATGCGATCAGCATCCGCCCATGTCATTCCGAGATTCGGCTAAACCGCCGAAGGCGGTATTCGGGGATGAAATAACAGCGTACAATATGGTCATCCCTCCATGCAGTCAAGAC
>Ga0105100_10000060_pt1 | contig 58095 bp, 51 predicted proteins | sample PPLLak12cMay2015_2_FD_87033 | JGI IMG/M metagenome (GOLD analysis project Ga0105100, IMG submission 87033) | Freshwater sediment microbial communities from Prairie Pothole Lake near Jamestown, North Dakota, USA - PPLs Lake P8 Core (1) Depth... | ecosystem: Environmental > Aquatic > Freshwater >... | reverse complement strand
TGGTACCGACCACCAGGTTTGCTTTGGTCAGGATACCGTTTTCGTCCGTCCAGTAGTGATGGGTCAGCGTGCCGCGCGGCGCTTCCACAATGCCGACACCCTCACTGGGTATCGCCGTGGGGATCGTGCGGACGTTCGGGCTCGCCACTTCGGGATTTTCGGCCAGTTCCAGCATATGCTCGGCCGCATAGAGCAGTTCGATGCAGCGCGCCCAGTGCGTCGCCAGCGTGTGATGCACCGGCTTGCCGCCCAGGGTAGCGTACATGCGCTCGTACTCCTCCTGGGCCAGGGGAGTGGCCATCCCGTCGGCCGCGTTCAAGCGTGACAAGGGAGTGGCCTTGTACACGCCCGAATCGATGCCGTCGACGAACCCTTTCCAGCCGACCTTCTTCAGGTAGGGGAACTTGAGGTACGACCAGGGTTCGACGCGCTCGGCGACGTAGTCGGCGTAGTCCTTGGGGTGATACTTGGCGTGTTCTTTTCCGTCCGGGCCGACGACCCGGATCATTCCGTCGTAGAAATTGACATGGTTGTTCTGGTCGACGGTGCCCATGTTATAGGTCTGGTGCGTGTAGATGCCCCCAGTGATCAGGTCGACGTAGCCCTTGTTGGCCAGCACGATGTCGTTGAAGAGCTGGAGCGAAAACCGGGCGAAGTCGACCGCCTCGCGGCCGAGCTTTTCGATCTCGAGGCGCTGCTCTTCGGTGATGCCCCGGCTTACCCCGCCGGGCAGGCCCCAGTTGGGGTGCACCGGCCGGCCGCCGATCATCTTGATCAGGTGATGGCCGTCGTGGCGCATCTTGAGTACCTTGCCGGCTACGTCCATCCCGACTTTCTTGATGACCCCCAGGATGTTCCTTTCCATGGCCGGCGAGTCCGGGCCGAGCACAAAGTCGGGGCCGGCCAGGGCATAGAAGTGGGTGGTGTGGTCGGTGGCGAAGAAGATGCTGTAGAACAGCTCGCGCAGTTTCTTGGCCGCCGGCGGCGGGTCGACGTGGAACAGCGCATCCAGCGCCTTGGTGGAGGCCATGTGGTGCGCCTCGGGACACACGCCGCAGATCCGGTCGGTGATGTTGGGCATATCCTCGGCCTGCCGCCCTACGCAGAAGCGCTCAAAACCGCGCAGCTCGGGAACCTGCAGGTAGGCGTTGGCGACCTCGCCATCCTCATTCAGGAAGATGTCGATTTTTCCGTGGCCTTCGAGGCGGGTGATTGGATCAATGGAGATTCGGTTCATCGGTTTCGCCTCCGCGTCAGGCCACTCACGCGGCCTTGGTTGCGTCCAGGGTGTCTGCCTCAAGCGGCAGAGCACAGCGGCGCAGCTGGCCGTGCGCCAGGCTGAACCGGTAGAAGGAGCCAATGGGATCAGGGATGCCCCGAGAGATGATGCTCTCAATTTCTTGCGGGTCGTCCGAGTCAATGACCGATGCCAGTGCAGTCATCATCCGGGCGCCAAAGTCCTGGACGCCTTCGTTCGGCCCGTAACAGCCGATGCAAGGCGAGCCGACGGTCGGACAGAGCGCCCCGCAGCCGGCGCGTGTGGCGATGCCGCAGCAGATAATGCCCTGCTCAAGCAGGCAGACCTCCGGGTCGGGGATGATCTCCCAGGTGCGCTTGAACTCTTTGATCTTCTTCTCCTCGCGTGTGCGCGGGCATTCATCGCAGACGGTGGTCTGGGCTCCGATGACCGCGCCTGGAGGAGGCAGCGCACCGGTCAGAATCGCCGTCAGGGCGTCCCAGATTCGTTCTGGTTCCGGTGGGCAGCCGGGCAGGTAGTAGTCGACCTCTACCGTCTGGCCCAAGGTCTTTACGGTGTCATAGAAGTGGGGCAGGTACAGTGTGCCTTCTGCCACCTCAGTTTCGGCCTGCGGGCGCGTGCCCTCTGGGTTGACCGTGCTCGGCGTGTCGTGGTAGGAGATCTGGAAGATCTCCTCCCGGGTGGCAACATTCCCCAGGCCGGGGATGCAGCCCTCGTGGGCGCACGACCCGAAGGCGACCAGCACCTTGGACTTCTGGCGCAGCAACCGGGCCATGTACTCCTGCTCGCTGGTGCGAATCGCTCCGTTGAACAGGCAGAGCTCAATCTCCTTGTCGGCCATCTTCTCAATGCTGCGCACCTTGCCGTCAAGGACGCACGGCCAGAAGACGATATCGAACGCCTCAGCGACTTTCAGAATCCTCTCGTCGATTCCCAGGACAGCAATCTCGCAGCCACCGCACGAGGCCGCCCAGTAGAGAGCCAGTTTCGGTTTGCCCGTCATCCCAACGCCTCCCTTCTCTGATTCGATGTCGGCGTTGGGATCATGCCGGCACCTCCATCGCCTCGGCGTGTTCCTGCGCCAGCCGTCCGAGCGCCTCCAGCCGGCGCCCGTTCTCATGCCAGTTGGCCGACCAGTTCAGCGGCCCCAGGGCGCGCACCTGCTCGATCATCTCGTTGATTGCCGCCGCCAGCTGCACGCCCTCGGCCGCCGAGGCCCATTGCAGGCGCAGGCGGTCGTCTTCCATACCCATGCTGCGCAGGGTGTGGCGCAGCATGTAGTAACGGCGCATGGCCTTGTAGTTCTGTTCCAGGTAGTGGCATTCGCCCGGGTGGCAACCGGCGATCATCACCCCGTCCGCGCCGAGCGAGAACGCCTTGAGCACGAAAGTCGGATCGACTCGCCCGCTGCACATCACGCGGATGATGCGCACGTTGGGCTCGTACTTGATGCGCGAGGTTCCGGCCAGGTCGGCCGCCCGGTAGGAGCACCAGTTGCACAGGAAGGCGACGATCTTGGGCTCGAAGGTATCACTCATCAGTCTGTCCCTCCCCTAGGCCGGTACGCCGGCTGGCTCGACCTTGTGGCCGGCGCCGTTCCCGCTGATTGCGTCGTAGAGCAGGCCTTCGATCTCAGAGAAGATCTGCTCGTTGCTGAAGTGGGCGCCGCTGATGGCCTGGGCCGGGCAGGCGGCCACGCAGGTGCCGCACCCCTTGCACAGGGCCGCGTTGACGTAGCTCACGCCCTTGTCCTCCAGGAAGGTGATGGCGTTGTACGGGCACAGATTGTTGCAGATCCGGCAGCCGGAGCAGTTCTCCTCGTGGATCGTGGCCACCACCGGCTCGATCAGCACCGTGCCTTTGGTGATCATTGCCATCACGCGGGCGGCGGCCGCCGCCCCCTGGGCCACCGAGTCGGGAATGTCCTTGGGGCCCTGGCAGACGCCGGCGATGAACACGCCGTCGGTCATCGTGGCTACCGGATCGAGCTTCGGGTGACGCTCGGTGAACCAGCCGTTCATGCTGCACGAGATGCCGAACTTGAGGGCGGTCTCGCGGGCGTCGTGCCGCGGCTCGAGGGCGCCCATGAGCACCACCATGTCCACCGGCGTGCGCCGCTGGCGTCCGGCGAGCGTGTCCTCCGACTGGACGATCAACTTGCCTTCCTCGCCCGGCAAGCGGGCGGCATCGGTAACCTCGGCCACCCGGCCGCGCACGAACTGCATTCCCTCGGCCAACAGCCGGTCGTAGAACTCCTCGTAGTTCTTGTGCGGCGTGCGCATGTCGATGTAGAACGAGTACACCTGGGCGCCGGTCTTCTCGATCGCCAGATGGCCGAACTTGAGCGCCGCCATGCAGCACACCGCCGAGCAGTAGGGGTTGTGCTTCTTGTCGCGGCTGCCGACACAATGGACGATGGCGATCGATTCGGGCGTCGTCACCCCATCCCGCAGGACAACCTTGCCGTCGGTCGGGCCGGCGGCGTTGCACATCCGCTCGAATTCCAGGTTGCTGAACACGTTGGCCAGCCGCCCGTAGCCATACTGCGGCAGGCGGGTGGAGTCGAACATATCGAAGCCCGTGGCCAGGATGACGTTGCCCACGTCGAGGTCGAGGAAGCTGTCCTGCTGCTCGAAGTCGATGGCGTTGGTCGGGCAGAACTTCTCACAGGCCTTGCAGGTGCCCTTCAGGTAGTAGGTGCAGGCCTCCCGGTCGATCACCGGATACTTGGGAACGGCCTGGGGGAAGGGCCGGTAGATCGCCTTGCGATAGCCCAGCCCGGCCTCGAACACGTCGTCAATCACCTTCTTGGGACACTTCTCGATGCATACGCCGCAGCCGGTGCAGTCGGCTTCCTTGACCGAGCGGGCGCGCTTGCGGATGCGCGCGTGGAAGTTTCCGACGTAGCCAGTGACCTCTTCGACCTCGGCGTAGCTGAGCAGGGTGATGCTCTCGTGCTGCCCGACGTCCGACATCTTGGGGGTCAGGATGCACGCCGAGCAGTCAAGGGTGGGGAAGGTCTTGTCGAACTGGGCCATGTGGCCGCCGATCGACGGCTCGCGCTCGACCAAATAGACGTGGTAGCCGGCATCGGCCAGTTCCAGCGCCGCCTGGATGCCGGTCACCCCACCGCCCACCACCAGCGTGTTCGGGTTGACTGGGGCCTCGCTGGCGAACAGCTCTTCCTGCTCGATCACCCGGCGGACCGCGCCAGAGATCAGCGCCTTGGCCTTCTCGGTCGCCTTGTCCTTGTCGGAGCTGACCCAGGAGATCTGCTCGCGCAGGCTGGCCATCTGCATCAGGTACGGATTCAGGCCGGCATTGGCGCAGGCCTTCCGGAAGGTCTTCTCGTGCAGGTGGGGGGAGCAGGCCCCGACGACCACCCGGGTCAGGCCCTCCTTCTTGATGTCCTCCTCGATCAACTCCTGCCCGAGCGAGGAGCACATGAACTTGTAATCGCGCGCGACGGTAACGTCCTCCAGGTTGGCGCCCGCCCAACGGGCGAGCCCTTCGACGTCAACCATGCCGGCGATGTTGCTGCCGCAGTGGCAAATGTAGACACCGACCTTCTCGGCCATGCTAACCCTCCCCTCGGCGTCCCGGCATGGGCAGCGCCTTGTCGTCCCGTCTTTGCCGCGGCGTGGCGACCTCGGCTTCCTCGACCTCCGCCCCGATCTTCGACAGAGCCTCCTTAGCCGAGACGATCTCCGATCCTACCCCCAGATCGCGCGGCGCCAAACCGAGGGCCAGGCCGATCAGTTGGGTGAAGTACAGGACCGGGATATGGTACGACGTCCCGAAGTGGCGGTTCATGGCGCCCTGGAATCCGTCGAGGTTGAGCTGGCACATCGGGCAGATGGTGACAATCAGGTCGGCCTCGTAGTCGTCGGCGCTCTTGATCAGCCGGCGGATCAGCTCAAAGCCGGTGGCCTCGCTGATCTGGGTCATGTGGCCGCCGCAGCAGTGGGCCTTCATCGGAAAGTCGACGAGTTCCGCGCCGAGCGCGGTGAGGATGCGGTCAAGCGTCACCGGGTACTCCGGGTCATCGTCGCCGTTGTGGAAGCCCGGCCGCACGATCATGCAGCCGTAGTACGGCGCCACCCGCAGGCCCTTGAGCGGGTGGGTGGTCTTGGCCTGCAGGGTCTCCAGGCCGACGTCGTTGTACACGATGTCGAGCAGGTGGCGCACGTGAAGCGTGCCGCCCTTGTAACTCAGGCCGGCTTCGGCCAAGGCCTGGCTGACGCGCCCGGCGAGCTCCGGCTCGGTCGCCATGTACTTGTCGCACTTGCGCAGATTCAGGTAGCAGGCGCTGCACGGGGCGACCAACGTGTCCAGCCCCTCGTTCTTGGTCGCCTGCGCCAGGTTGCGAGCGATCAGGGCGTAGGCGGCGGTCTGGTTGAGGGCATGGTACTCCGTCGCCCCGCAGCAGTTCCAGTCCTCGACCTCGACGAAGTCCAGGCCCAGCGGGCCAGCGATGGCCATGGTCGACTCGTGGTACGAGGCGGCGTTCTTCTCCAGCGAGCAACCGGGGTAATAGGAGTACTTCATGCCTGCGCCTCCAGCTGCTTGGCCTTGGCCAAGATGCGCTTCAGCCCGTCCATGCCCTTAATCCGAGTGGGGCTGAACGCCATGCGCCCTTTGGTGATCATGCCGATGCCCATGTCGGCGATCTTGAAAGCGCCGAATGGGTTGTGGCGGATCATGTGCGTCCCCATCAGCCCCAGCTCGAACGACCGTCCGTAGTCCTCGACCCAGCGGATGAAGGTGCGCGAGAAGTCGGGGGCTTTGGAGTCGTCGTAGGCGCCCTCCCGGACGGCCATGCGCTTCAAGGTGTACATCAGCTCGGTGATCGGGATCTCCTTCGGGCAACGCACAGTGCAGTAGTAGCACGACACGCAGTACCAGGGTGTGTTCGAGTGCAGCACATCCTGGCGCAGGCCGGCGTTGATCATGGCGAACAGCTGCCGCGGCGTGTGATCCATGTCGGCTCCCGAGGGGCACGAGCCTCCACAGGTCCCACATTGGATGCAGGTCAGCAAGGACTCCCCGCCGGGAGTGGCGGCGATGACCTCACCCTGGAAGCCGTCTCTACGGCTCGGCTCATGCATTCGGCACCTCCCATCGAGAATGAAAAAGCCTCACACCAAGCGCAGACGCGCCCACGTGAGGCTGTTCGGCCGTTGCCGCCAAGTGGCGCATCACTTATCCTCCCCGTGAGCGGTGGCCTGGCCCCCCAGCCGCGACGGCTCCCGCTCGGTAGAACAGGGACCTTCGCCGGCGCATTATGTGACAGAGTTCACATGTGATGACCGCCGGCCGGCAGCCCCATACCGGCCTCCACTATCCCCGATTTGGAGCTAAATACGAAGTGATAGAGGGCAGTCTGGTCCGTGAAGGATGTCCTTCGCACAAGTCTGGGCATCCCCGGTAGCGACGACCCGGAGGGGAGCTCGGCAAGCGCCCTGGGCCCATGCGCTCGGAGTGGCCGGCCAGCTGGTGATACATGACCCTGTGGCTTGTGAAAGGTGTCGCTTGCGCGCTGTCCGATGTCAGGCCACACTTGGGCTGTCGTTCCGGTACAGCCCCGGCCCTGATCTGATTCGAGGAGAAACCATCCATGCCGACCAAGAAGCCCGCCAAGGCCAAACGAGCCGCCCCGCGCAAGCCGGCCGTTCGCAAGGCCGCCCCCAAGAAGCCTGCGAAGAAGACCGTCAAGACCAAGGCCAGTCCGAAGAAGCTGCCCTACAAGCCGATCAAGCTCAAGCTGCTGCGGCCGGTCCCGTCAGATATCGAGATTGCGCAGGCGGTCACGCCCAAGCCCATCGCGCTGATCGCCCAGGAGGTCGGCATCCGGGAATCCGAGCTCGAACTGCACGGCCGGAACAAGGCCAAGGTCGAGCTGAGCATTCTCGAGCGCCTCAAGAAGCGCCGAAATGGCAAGTACATCGACGTGACGGCGATCACCCCGACCCCGCTGGGGGAGGGCAAGAGCACAACCATGATGGGGCTCAGCCAGGCGCTGGGGGCCCACCTGGGCAAGCGCGTCTTCACCTGCATCCGCCAGCCGAGCCAAGGCCCGACCTTCGGCATCAAGGGCGGGGCGGCCGGCGGCGGCTACAGCCAGGTCATCCCGATGGAGGACTTCAATCTCCACCTGACCGGCGACATCCACGCCATCACCGCCGCCAACAACCTGCTGGCGGCGGCGATCGACGCCCGCATGTTCCATGAGGCCCAGCAGGACGACGAGAAGCTGTTCAACGCGCTGTGCCCCAAGGACAAGAAGGGCAAGCGCCGCTTCGCCGCAGTCATGCTGCGCCGCCTGAAGAAGCTGGGGATCAACAAGACCGATCCCGAGACGCTGACGCCCGAGGAGCGCTCCCGCTTCGCCCGGCTCGACATCGATCCGGCCAGCATCACCTGGCAGCGGGTGGTAGACACCAACGACCGCTTTCTGCGCCGGATCACGATCGGCCTGGGGCCGGAAGAGAAGGGCATGACCCGCGAGACCGGTTTCGACATCACGGTCGCCAGCGAGATTATGGCCATCCTGGCGTTGACCAAGGATCTGGCTGACCTGCGCGATCGCCTCGGCCGCATCGTGATTGGCACGAACAAGAAGGGCGAGGCCATCACCGCCGACGACCTGGGTGCCAGCGGCGCGCTGACGGTCCTGATGAAGGATGCCCTCAAGCCGACGCTGATGCAGTCGCTCGAAGGCACCCCGGTCTTCGTCCACGCCGGACCGTTCGCCAATATCGCTCACGGCAACTCGTCGATCGTTGCCGATGAAATCGCCCTCAAGCTGGCCGACTACGTCGTGACGGAGTCGGGCTTCGGCGCCGACATCGGCATGGAGAAGTTCTTCGACGTCAAGTGCCGCTACTCTGGCCTGGTCCCGCAGTGCGTCGTTCTGGTGGCAACGGTGCGCGCCCTGAAGATGCACGGCGGCGGGCCGAAGGTCGTGGCCGGCAAGCCGCTGGATCCGGCGTACACCGACGAGAACCTCGAGCTGCTTCAGAAGGGTCTGGGCAATCTGCAGCACCACATCAAGAACGCGCTGAAGTTCGGCGTGACCGTGGTTGTGGCGGTCAACTCCTTCGCCACCGATACCCCGGCCGAGGTGGAGTTGGTGCGCAAGGCGGCCAAGGATGCCGGCGCGGAAGACGCTGTTGTCTGCACCCACTGGATGGATGGGGGCAAGGGCGCCATCCAACTGGCCGAGGCCGTGATCCAGGCGGTCGAGAAACCGACCAAGTTCCAGTTCCTCTACCCGCTGGAGTGGTCGATCAAGCAGAAGATCGAGAAGATCTGCAAGGACATCTACGGAGCCGACGGGGTCGAGTACTCGCCCGAAGCCGAGAAGAAGATCGAGCTTTACAACAAGCTCGGCTTCGACAAGCTGCCGATGAACATGGCCAAGACCCACCTCAGCCTGAGCCATGATCCGGCGCTGAAGGGCGTGCCCAAGGGCTTCAAGATCCCGATCCGGGACATCCGCGCCTCGGTCGGTGCAGGCTTCTTGTATCCGCTGCTGGGCGAGATGCGCACGATGCCCGGCCTGCCGACACGGCCGGTGTTCAACGATGTTGATCTCGACCTGAAGACTGGACGCGTGCTCGGGCTGTTCTAGCCTACATCGCCGCTCACCTGAGGACGCCTCAGTCTGGGGGCCAGGGCAACATCCTGGCCCCCAGCGTTGTTTGCCCCGGCGGCGGGTAGGGACGCTGAACCGCGGGCGCGCCGCCTGGGCTTCGCAACGGGGGATGCAGACGGGCGATCGGCGGGAGATTGGCCTCCTCGGATACGCATAGCCACCATGCGCAGACACATCCCCACACATGTAGGCGCGCCGGGGACCGCATCAGGCGCCCGGAGGGCAGGCCCGAGCAAGGCGTAAGGCCTCATCCGACAACCTCAGGGCCGTGCCTCGCCGAATTGGGGGCCGACTGCCGGGTCCGGCGTGCGACGCGAGCGGTGGAGTGCGCTGCACCGGGGCGCACGCGTTCTCTGGCCGAACCGCAGCGCCTGGGCTGGAGCGGGGCATGCACGCTCGACGGTTCGGGGCGCTCGGTTCTCACAAAGTGGAACGGGCAGCGCGGTCCGGTTGTCCTTGCTCGACGGGGAGGCGGCGTTCTCTCGGAGGGGAGCGGGCTGGCTGGTTCAGTCAGTGCGTGGGACCCGGCCGTGGGCGAAGAAGGTGGGCACATAAAGCACCCTCGAGCCCTGGCGGCGGGCGCGACGCTCTGCTTGCTCCAGACCCTCCAGATGCCCGGCGTGCGAGGTGCCGGCGAGATCGAGGCGCAACGTCTCCCATTCAGTCGGGTCCGATTCGGCGATTTGAGCGGACGTCCAGGCTGCGCCGAGCACGCCGCCTTCGACTGCATCGAGTCCAGCGGTGTGCAGCAGACCCAGGAGCGCTCGACCGATCTCGGGGTGAGCTCCCTGGCCCTGCAAGGCTTCCGATTGCCATTGGCCGAGCGGGGTCAGCTCCGGTGGGTAGTCGATGCGGCCTCCGTAGTCGGGCTCAGCCAGGCAGGCTATCCAGCCGCCCGGTGCCGTGACGCGCCGCATCTCTCGCAGGACCTGCGCAGGATCGGCGATCCAGAGCAGCAGGAAGTGACAGACGCAGGCCCCAAACACGCCGCTGGCGAACGGCAGCCGAAGCCCATCGCCGGTCACGAAGGGGACATCTGGAAGGCGCGCGGCGGCGAAGCGGTTCGCCGCCGGGTCAAGGTCAAGGCCGTGGGTGCGGTGGGGTGCATGCTGGGCGAGGTCAACCGTGACCGCGCCGGTTCCTGATCCAACCTCGAGCACTCTGGCGGCGGAGGCTAGGTCAGCAGATTCGAGCAGCCGATCCCGGATCGTCTGCGTCCACCCAGCCTGCTGCCGATAGCGCCCGTGCCAGAAGGCGAGCCTATCTGCGGCGGGGGAAGAGGTTGCCTTGCGGCTGCCGCTCAGCGGGGCTGCTCTCCTGCCGATGAGCCTGCTGGCGCTCGGTCGTGGGCGGACTCAGGATTTGCTGGACCGGGCACGTTCCCAGATCGTCTCCCACGCGTCGGCGAGCAGGTTGCCCAGCACCTGGCTCGTTCCCTGGTGGCGCAGTACATCCCCGTCAGGTTCGACATACAAGGCAGCACACCCGGCGGAGCCCGACGGTTCGCCGACCTCAAGCGCAATCGGGTTGGTTCTCGAGTAGGGGACCGGGAGGTCCCACACCAGTTGTAGGCCCATGTCCGCCACCTGGTCTTGGGCCGTGTCGAGCAGCTGGCGCGAGTCCTTCCCGGCGAGACCGGTGAGCGAGACGGCGTTGACGCCCATCTGTTTCAGGTCACTCAGCCAGCCGCTGAGCATCGGCTCTGCTTCGGGCGCCAGGGTGAGATGCGCAGTCGTGAAGACATCCGAGGCCGAGGCGTTGCGCAGGCCTGCGGTGCTTGCCGGGTCGGTGGGCTCCCAACAGACAAGCAGGTGGTCCAGGCCGGCGTTGGCGAGCGTCTGCAGGTAGCCTGGATCGGCCAGGCGCGCGCCGGAGGTCAGCACGCCGGTGACCAAGCCAAGCGCCTCGGCGTGTTCGATCAATTGAGGGAGGTCAATCCGGCGGCACGGTTCTCCGCCGGTGAAAGTGACGTGGGGGATGCCGGCGTTCCAGGTTGCCTGCAGCACGGCCTTCCACTCTTCCGTAGTCAGCTCCCGGGTGGCGCGGCGGTCGGCGGCGGGGTCGAGCTGGCCGTCTGGATCGAGGGCATAGGTCAGGGCAAGATCCAGCCGGTAGGGTGCGACGGGTGGGTCGGTGCAGGGCTCCGTGCGTGCCATTCCCAAGAAGAGAACCGGGTCAAGGTCCGGCGTCGAAACGATCGCCCGCACCTGTTCCCGCAGGGCTTGCTGGTCGCGCAATGCCGTGCCCCATCCGACGCGGTAGCGGCGCTGGATGAAGCGAGCCGCCTGCTTCTCGCTCTCGCCCATCACGAAGCGGTAGGCATGGGCGGTGGCGGTCCCATTGAGGTGCAGGACGGTCGAGGCATTCACAATCAGCAAGCCGGCGCCATCCGGCTGAAGCCGCAGGTGCAGCCTCAGGGGCAGCGTCTCGCCGAGCATTTCGGTGTAGGCATACTGGCCGACGGGCAGCGGCTCGGCCTTCTTGGGCGGGAACAGTCGGTCAACGATGAAGCTCATGGCAGGCTCCTCCAGACGATTGGCGGGCCGCAAGGCGCGGGCGCGTTCCAGGTCAGGGTGCGGGCCGGGGGCTGCGCCGGCATGGGGTGGGGTGCGTGAGCACAGGAGATGACCTGACATGGGCAGCTTAAGCCGGGACGGGGACTGCCGTCGCCGTCTCCAGGTCGGGCGCCAGATGGGCCAGGCTGAGCGGGCAGCCGCCACCGCACTCGGCCAGCACCGGGCAGTCGTGGCAGGCATCGGGCACATAGCGTCGCTCGCGCAGCCAGACGGCGAGCGGGTGATCCCAGATTGAGTCCCAGGAATCGTTCAGCAGATTCCCGAGGCTCTGGTAGTACGACTGACACGGGATCACGGCCCCATCCGGCTCGACACACAGATTGTAGCGAGCAGCCGTGCAGCCCTTCACTCCAAGGTCCATCTGGACCGGATCAAAATGGCAGTACTGTGTGGGCGAGTACCAGATTAGTTTCTGGCGGTTCTGCTCGGTGCGCTGGCGCACCTGCGGAAGCAGCGCCCGCAACTGCGACTCGGCGAGGCCGGCGCCGACGTCGGACCCCTTGCCCGAGTAGATCAGGGCGTTGCAGCCGACCGTCGGGACGCCGAGCTCCGCCAGGAAGTCGATCGTCTGCAGGATCGAACCGGCATTGTCGTCGAGCAGGGTGGTGTTGGTCATCAGGTACAGGCCGCAGTCGAGGGCGTTGCGCACACCCGCCACGGTATCCTGCCAGGCACCCTGGGCGCGGACCATGCGGTCATGGATTGCCGGATCGTGCGACTCAAGAGTGATCTGCACATGGTCGAGCCCGGCCTGCGCCAGGTGCTGGGTGAAGGCATGGTCCGCCAGGCGGCGCCCGTTCGAGAGCAGGCCGACGACGAGCCCGAGGGCCTGCGCGCCGGCCACCAGCTCCGGCAGGTCGCGGCGGAGCGTGGCCTCGCCCCCGGTGAAGCACACGTGAGGGATGCCGATCTGTCGCACGCGCCGCAGGATCTCGAGCCACTCGCCGGTGCCGAGTTCGGGGTAGTCACGCGGCCGGGCGTTGTAGCAGTGGGCACAGTTGGCGTTGCAGCGGTAGGTGATCGCCAGGTCCATCCGGTAGGGGGCGCTGACGGTGGTCGTGAAGGGCGCCAGCACATCGAGCTGGAGGTCATGGATCGGGCAGGCGCCGTCGGGCCGGCAAAGCTCGTCAAGCTGCGCCGCCAACTGGCGGAAGTCGGCATGCGCCGTAGCGCCCGAGACACGGTACCTGCGCTGCAGACTGTGGACGGCTTCGTCCGGCGAGTGCCCTTCGAGGATGTGCCAGGCAAGCAGTGCGGCCGACGGGTTCAAGTGCGCCGAGCGGTCGGCATTCACCATCAGCAGGCCGCTTCCGTCGGGCTCAAGGCGCAGGTGGAGGCGCGTGCGCCCGCCGTCGTCGTGGCGAGCGTAGTCATACAGCCCGGGCAGCGGCTCGGAAACGTGCGGCTTGTTCCGGGCGGGAACGGGCAACTTCACCGGCCACCGCCGGCGCAGGCGCAAGCGCAGCCGGCACAGGCACAGGCACAAGCACATCCGCCTCCGCTTCTGCCGGAACTCCGGCTGGCCGAACGGGTGGGCGGCGGGGGCGGGTTGGTGGTCTGGGTGACGCGGCCAGTGAAGGATTGCACATTGGCGACCAGGCCGCCGGCCATCGACTGCACGCTGTTGGCCATCGAAGCGGCGAAATCTGAGCCAGGCAGATGCGGCAGAGCGACTGAGCCGCGCGGCAGGGAGGCCGGGCGTGCGCTGGCGCCGCCGCCTCCGCCGCCGGCCGCCGAGCCCGCCGGCCGGTAGTTGCCCCACCAGCGCGGAAGCATGACCGGGTCGGTCATTGTGCGGCGGGTGCGCCGCTCGAAGTCCCCGTCGAGCATCTCCCATTCCAGGTTCTCGGCGTAACGCTCAGATTTCACTTCGGGCGTCTCAGCCTGCTCAACCTGTTGCCACGCCTTCTGCACGATGGTCTGGTAGTACTCGCGCGTCTCCTTCAGGCTAAAGCCCTTCATCTTGGCCTGCACCGACTTGACCAGATCGATCATCACCTGTTCGAGTGCCTTCTGGCGGGTGCGGGCGTTCTCCTCCAGGATCCCGGCCAGATAGCTGACTTCGTAATCGCGCAGGTCCTCCGGCGCCGGCTTGATCCCTTCGAGGCGCAGGGGTTTCTCGCTGAGCACGCGGGCAGCGTTTTTCTTGATGAGCGAGAACAGGACCATTGTCAGCACGCGGTCGAGCGGGGTCTCGATCAGGATGGCCGCTTCGACCGCCGTCAGGCCGCGCTTGATGCCGTGGCCTTCGATGGCGATCTTCGGTGGAAGGTAGGCAAGCTTGCGGCGGTTGGCGCTGCGTGCGCCGAGCACCGTCGAGCCGATGATCAGCAGGGCGAATCCGCCGCAGCACAGCGGCGTGATCAGGGTCGACAGATCGAAGTTCAGGCTGGCAGCGCCGGGGGTGGAGAGGGCGCTCGCCGGGACGAGGGCGGCCGGGAAGCCGGCGCCCAGGATGTACTGCCGGCTGGCGTCGCCCGCCGGGTTGTACCAGGAATAGAAGACCCGGCCGTCGGCGTCCAGCCCGGCCTCAGGCGCATCCTCCGGCCAGCCGCCTTGCACCGGGTAGTAGCGCGGCTGCTCCGGCTGGACGCCTGGAGGCAGGTGGAAAGTGATGCGCATCGGCGTTGTGCCGCTGACGAACTGGGAGTCGAACCAGGTGGGTGAGAACTGAGCGCTGGCGTAGCCCTCCGGTTCGTCGGCGATGTACAGCATGTCCTCGATGCCGGTGACCACGACCTTGACCGTCCCCGATTGGCCGGCAGGGATGGCGCGGCTGCCCAGTCCGAGGGCGAAGCCGTTCTCGACATACGGCGAGCTGGTGATGTCGGAAATCGGATTGTCGTCGATCCAGGCGTTGACCGAGTTGAGGCTGTAGCGCGGCGTTGGCATCCCGATGTCGACGAAGTCGATCGGGCTTCCACCCGGGTTGTTGCGGAAAGCCAACTGGTACTCGAGTCTTACTGTGCCGTCCTCCTCGAAGAACACATCGACGACAATCTGCTCCAGGCCGAAGTCGTACGTCTGAGCTCCGGCGGGCAGGGCGGCCGCCAGCAGGGCGCCCAGCAGCACGACTGCAACCAGGATGCGGAAGGCTGTGCTCATTCGGGACTCCGTATCTCGCCGGGGTGAACGGAAGCGGCTTACCACTTGGGCTCTTCGCTCAATTGATAGGATGCACCACAGTAGGGGCAGTTGACGAACGGGGCGCCCGTGATCACCTGGATGTTGGCGGATGACAGCGTGCCGCCGCAGCTTCGGCAGGTCATCTTCTCCAGATTGACGTCACCGGAAAGCTCGATCTTCTGGACGATCGTCGCCGCTTGCGCAGCTTGCTTCGCACGGCGGCCGACCAGCCAGATCAAGCCCAGGCCCGCGGCAATGCTGATGATCCCGACCACGATCCAGCCGGTCGAACCATCGGGGCTGAAGGCTCCCCAGACGAAGAGCACACCGAAGAAGATCAGAATGGCGGCGGCAATGTATCCAATCCAGCGGCCCACGGCAGTAGCCCTCCTAACCTGCGAATCGCCAACAGTCTAGCAAATGCCCTAATCCCGGGCAATGTGATGAAACACACTCCTGACTGGGTGGAGACGGCGCTCGGCGGGTGGCGCCGACCACCCGGCTTGACCGAATCCGTCCGCCAGTTACAATCGGAGATGGAGCAACGCGATGCTGGCCAATTGGATCACGCTGAGCCGCTTTCCCCTGCTGATCGTCTTCCTCGCCATTCTGTACAGCGGATCGCCGCAGGCCATCGCCTGGAGCGTTCCATACCTCTTCCTGCTGCTTGCGCTAGACACCGTGGATGGCGTTGTCGCCCGGCGGCGCGGCGAGACCAGCCTGATGGGCAGCATTCTCGACATCGCTGCCGACCGCACCTATGAGCTTGTCTTGTGGGTGTCGTTCGCCGGGCTGGGCTTGCTGCCGATCGGCATCCCGCTGATCGTGATCATCCGCACGACGCTCACCGATGCCATCCGGACGATCGGCGTGGGGAAGGGCGAGGCGCCCTTCCAGCAGCAGCGCTCGAGGGTCACCCGTTTCCTGGTGACCGCCCCGGTGATGCGCAGCGGATACAGCGCCACCAAGATCCTCGCCTTTTGCGGCCTGACGCTGGCCTATGGTCTCACTGGCTACCCGCCCGGCTCGAGCGCGGAAGCGGCAGCCAGCCCGATCCACCGGGTTTCGCTGTGGATCGCCTGGGCGGCGGCAGTGTTCTGCGTGCTGCGTGGGCTGCCGGTGATCGCCGACGCCTTCAAGACCTACTGGAACCCGGCCAAAGCCAAGAAGGATCCCCCGTCCACATGAAGCTGGCCGATCTCGGGAATACGGCTGTCGTCACGCGCCTGGCGATGTCCCTGGCGCGCTGGCTGCCCGCCGCCGCCGGCCAGGGCGTGGCAGATGTCGCTGCCCGGCTGGCGGCGCGGGATTCACGCTCCGCGCTGACCACGGCGATCCGATCCAACCAGGCGGTCGCGCGCGGGATGCCCTTTGAGTCCCCGCAGCTCGAACAGGCTGTGCTGGAAGTGCTTCGGCATGGCATGCGCGCGCACGCCGACGTATTTCGGGCGATGGCTATCGGCCGTCAGGCATTGCTCGCCAGCACGCTGTTGGACGAGTCGCTGCGGCACCTGCTGGATGATGCCTTGGGGAGCGGGCGGGGCCTGATCCTGGTCGGAGCGCACATGAGCGCCTTTGAGTTCATGCTCCTGACCTTGGCCGACCGAGGGTATCCGGGGCTGGCGCTGGCCGCCGCCAATCCCACCGGCAGCTACCGTGTACAGAACGACATCCGCCGCCGTCATGGATTGGACGTTCAGCCGATCGACCGGCAGGCGCTGCGCAAGGCGATTGACTGCCTGCGTCAGGGGAAGATGGTGATGACCGGCGTGGACCGCCCGGACGCGGCAGGCAGGCCGCTGCGCCTGTTCGGACGCACGGCGCAGCTGCCCGTAGGGCATGCCCGCCTGGCAATGCACACGGGCGCCTGGCTGGTCGCCGCGGGCTGCCACTCCAATGGCCCCCATCACTACCGCGCGATTGGGCTTGGGACACTGGATCCCCGCGATTTCGGGGAGGGCGATGACGGGGTTATGGCGCTGGCGCAGGCCGTCCTGTTCCTGTATGAGCCGGAGCTGCGCGCCCGTCCCCAGGAGTGGCTGATGTATTTCCCTTTGTGGCCGGAGCTGATCCCGGCTTAAGGGCTGCGCCATCCTGGCCAGGCCGCCGGAGCGGGGCGGGGGCTATAATCCCGTCATGACAGACCCTCAGGTCGTCGCGCGCGCGGCTCACCTTCGTCAGCAGCTCGCCTTGCACAACTACCGTTATCACGTTCTCGAGTCGCCGGTGATCTCCGACAGTGAGTTCGACCAGTTGCTGGGCGAGCTGGTTGAACTCGAAGCGCATCACCCGGAGATCGTCACGCCTGACTCGCCGACGCAGCGCGTCGGCGGGGAGCCGGCCGAGCGGTTCCCCAAGGTCCGCCATCCTGTGCCGGTGCTCAGCCTGGGCAACGCCTTCGACGAGAGCGAAGTGCGTGCCTGGGCGGATCGCATCCAGCGGCTCGATCCAGCGGTGGCGGATGCCGGCATGGTCGTCGAGCCGAAACTCGACGGCCTGACGGTCGTGCTGCACTACGAAGATGGCCGGTTCGTTCTGGGCGCAACGCGGGGCGACGGGGAGACCGGTGAGGACATCACCGGCAACCTGCGCACAGTGCGCTCGCTGCCGCTGACGATCCCGGTCGATCCGCAGGGTCCGCAGCCTCCAAGACGCCTGGTCGTGCGCGGCGAAGCCTTGATCTTCCTGAAGGACTTCGAGCAGCTGAACCGCAGGCTGGAGCAAAGCGGGGAGAAGCCTTACGTCAACCCGCGCAACACCGCATCCGGAGCGCTGCGCCAGCTCGACCCCTCGCTCACCGCCTCTCGCCCGATCCGACTGCTGTGCTATGCCATCCTGCAGTCGTCGGATCCGCTCCCGTCGGCTCAGAGCGGCGTGCTCGGGCTGCTCCGGGCCTACGGTTTCCCGGTCGCCGAAGGCGTGGCGGTGGCTGCCAGCCTGGATGAAGCGATTGCCCTGGCCGGTGGTTGGTCTGCCCGCCGCGACACGCTCCCCTACGAGGCTGACGGCGTGGTGATCAAGATCGATGACCTGGCGTTGGCGGGCCGCCTCGGCGTAGTGGGTAAGGACCCGCGCGGCGCGATCGCCTTCAAGTTCGCGGCGCAGGTGGTGACGACCGAGCTGCTGGGGATCGAGGTCAATGTCGGGCGCACCGGCGTGATCACCCCGACGGCGCTGCTCGCACCGGTGAGCGTGGGCGGGGTGACCGTGCGCCAGGCGACGCTGCACAACTTCGACTTCATCCAGGAGAAAGACATCCGGATCGGCGATCGCGTCCTGGTCAAGCGCGCCGGCGAGGTCATCCCGTATGTCGTGGGCCCGGTGCCGGCGGCGCGCAGCGGAAGCGAGCGCAGATTCCGCCCGCCAGGCAAATGCCCCAGGTGCAAGGCCCCGCTGGAGCAGATCGAAGGGGAAGTCGCCGTGTACTGTGTCAACAGTGCTTGCCCGGCTCAGCGCGTGCGAAATCTGGAGCACTTCGCCGGGCGAGGGGTGATGGACATCGAGGGGCTCGGGATCAAAGTCGCCGAGCAGTTGGTCGAGGCCGAATTGATCGGGGATGTCGCCGACCTGTTCAGCCTCACCCTCGATGACCTGCTCACGCTGGAAGGGTTTGCCAAGCGTCGAGCCGAGAACCTGATCGCCGGCATCCAGGCCGCCCGCAGTCGCCCCTTGCGCATGCTGATCAGCGCCCTGGGGATCCGCGGAGTGGGGGAGGTGGTCGCGGCCGACCTGGCCACGCAGTTCACCGATCTGGACGATCTCGGCCGGGCGACCGCCGAGCGGCTGCAGGAAGTCGAGGGGATCGGCCCGAGCCTGGCGGCTGCCATCACGGATTGGTACGCCCGGCCGGGGAACCGCAAGCTGGTCGCGAAGTTGAAGAAAGCCGGGGTGTGGCCGCAGGCCGCGCCTTCGCCTGGCAAGTCCAGCCCTCAGCCGTTAGCCGGCAGGACCTTTGTCCTGACCGGCACGCTTCCCGCCTTGTCGCGTGATCAGGCCAAGGCGATGATCGAAGCGGCAGGCGGCAAGGTGAGCGGCAGCGTCAGCCAGCGCACGAGCTACCTGGTGCTGGGCGAGTCGCCTGGCTCGAAGCTGGATCAGGCGCGCCGTCTCCACATCCCTGAGATCGATGTGGACACGCTCCTGCGGATGGTAGCGGGCAAGGGTGACTGAGCGCACGACGAGCCGGCGGCTGAGCTTGTGCTGGCAGGGCAGCATGCCTGCATTGCGCGACCCATCCCCAGACGCGGTGAGTTCATGACGCCCACGGTGCGGTTGTTGCCCGGAAGACAGAAGTCGCTGGCTCGCCGTCACCCGTGGATCTTCGCCGGCGCGATTGGCGCGGTGAGCGGGGATCCCGGTCTCGGTGAGACGGTGGAGGTCGTATCGTCTGCCGGCACGTGGCTGGCGCGTGGCGCCTTCTCGCCCGCTTCGCAGATTCGGGTGCGGGTCTGGACCTGGGACGAAGCTGAAGCTGTCGACGCCGACTACTTCAGGCGTCGGTTGGCGGCTGCGCTTGCGCGTCGCGCGGAATTGGCGCACAACCCTGGGACAAACGCCTACCGCGAGGTCCATGGAGAGTCGGACGGGCTGCCGGGCCTGATCGTCGACCGGTATGGGACATCTCGGGTGACGCAGTTCCTCTCGGCTGGCGCAGAGCGCTGGCGTCCGACGCTGGTCGAGGCGCTTGAGCAGCTCTCCCCAGGGGGAGGGATCTACGACCGCTCCGATGCGCCGGTGCGGACGCTGGAAGGCCTGCCGTCGCGCTGCCAGGCGCTGGCTGGGGAAGCTCCAGGCGGACCGGTGCGCATCCGGGAGGAGGGGCTGGAGTTCGCCGTCGATCTGGTTGGCGGCCAGAAGACCGGGTTCTACCTCGACCAGCGCGACAACCGCGCCCGACTGCGTGCCGAGCCCCGGCTCGGCGAGGTGCTCAACTGCTTTGCCTATACCGGGGGCTTCACGGTGGCTGCGCTGGCTGGAGGTGCCACCTCGGTGCTCTCGATCGAGGAATCGGCCGAGGCCATCGGGCTGGGGAGAAGGAACGTCGACCTCAACGGCTTCGCACCCGACAGGGCAGAATGGCTTCAGGCGGACGTCTTCGCCGCGCTGCGCAAGCTGCGCGACCGGGCCGAGAAGTTCGACACGATCGTGCTCGACCCCCCGCGCTTCGCCAGCAGCGCCGCGCAAGTGGAGCGCGCTGCGCGCGGCTACAAAGATATCAACCTGCTGGCCTTCAAGCTGCTGCGGCCAGGAGGCAGGCTGTGCACCTTCTCGTGTTCGGGAGCGATTTCCGCTAGCTTCTTCCAGACCATCGTTGCCGAGGCCGCGGTAGATGCCGGGCTGGATGCCCGCATCGTGGCCTGGCTGGCGCAACCGGTAGACCACCCAGTCACACTGGCCTTCCCGGAAGGGCGCTACCTCAAAGGCTTGATCTGCCGTCTCGATTGAACGGCCGCGGGGTCTCTCAGGCGCGGGCGGCGAAGGGCCGGGACGTGCCGCAGGCGCTCAAGGGGAGGCCGGCGCCCCGGGGGTAGGCCCGCCGGCCATCCGGGCCTGCATCGAAAGTCGCAGGGCAAGCCGGTGCAACTCGCGGAGCTCCGCAGACTGCTCGCCCTCGTTCGCCTGCTCCTGGCGTTGCGCCGCTCCGAGCAGGGCACCCAGTGTCTGCTCATCAATCTTGTCGGGGGAAGCCTCAAGCAGCTGGCGTGCCTGCTGCAGGTCATTGGCCTGGAGCACCTGGTCGGCGAGCTGCAAGCCTGGCGGCATGGCCTGCTGCAGCAGGCCCTGGATGACTCCATCCAGCTCCTGCAGGCGTTGCAGCGTCTGCTGGTCTCCCCGATCGGCAGCTGCCTTCAGGTTGGCCTGCAGGATACCCATGAAGAGATCGTCGATGTAGGGTAGCGCAGCGGCCACCGCCTGCTCGAGGTCGGCAGAGCCGGCAATGCTTTTCAACAGGGCAGCGCTCTGCGCCATGCGCGCTTCTTGGACGCGGTCGATCTCCTGCGTGATCTCGAGCAGCTGTTGGCGGATCCCGTTCAGTCGTTCCTTGTCGCCCCCCTGATCCTGCTCGATGCGGTTGCTGAGTAGCGAGAAGAACTCATAGTCGAGAGCTGGGCGGGCGAGACTGGCGAACGCCGCCACACGATCGGGTCCGGGCGCCTGAAGGATCAGTTCGAGCAACCGCTCGCGGGTGAGTTCGGCGCCGGCTGCGCGCAGGCTGTCGGCGGCGGCGCGAAGCTCGGCCTCCTGCTCGGCCAGGCGCTTGCCGTACGAGCTGGCACGGAGCACCGCCTCGAGCTTCTGTTCGGCGGCCAAGGCGGCGCGTTCGTCGGGTGCAGACTGGATAGCGACGGCCGCCAGCTGGAAGAAGGCCGCGCCGAGATCCGGGTCGTGCTCGGAAGCGAAGGCTGCCAGTCCCTCCTCGGGAGTGCGCAGCATCTCCTCAAACAGCTTCATCAAACCGCGCTGCGCGTCGAGCTGCTCGCGGGTGATTCCATCCGCGGCAAGGATGCGCTCGATCATTCCCTGGATGGTGAGCACCGCCTGTGGCTGGAACAGGTACCCCTTGCGCTGCTCGGGCGGAAGGCCGTTGACGGCCTGATTGATCAGCTGGCCGATCAGCCTCTCCTGGTCATCCTTCTTCAAGCCTACTTCGACCGGGAGATAGGTGAGCAGCAGCTCCTTGGATGCGTCATGGTAGACCAGAGGCGTGGAGAGCTGGCCTTCGTAGCGGCAGTTCGGGCAGCGCGCCAGGTTGAGCGAGCCGCTGAGCAGGCGGGCCTTCGCGGCGGGGTCCTGGCTGACGTCGATCAGCTGCTCGATGGATGCCTGGATGGGGCTGCCGCAGCTTGGGCAGCGGATCTGGGTCACGCTTCTGGCCATGGTTGGGTCCTATTCCTCTTCGTCGGGTGCAGGTGGGCGGGGCAGGGAGAAGCAGACGCGTGCGCCGCGGGCTGGGCTCTCGTCAACCCAGATCTGGCCGCCGTGGGCCTCGACCACCGCCTTGGCCAGGTACAGCCCCAGGCCGGTGCCTTTGGTTGTGCGGGCGGCTTCGGTGGCCCGAAAGAACCGGTCGAATACGCGCGGGGCGTCCTGCTGGGAGATCCCCGGGCCTTCGTCGCTGATGCACAGCATCACATCCTTGGCCCGAGGCTGGCCCGTGAGGGTGATCGTTCCCCCATCGGGAGAGTACTTGACCGCATTCGAGAGCAGGTTGTTGATCACCTGGGAGATGCGGTCTTCGTCGGCGATGACGATTGGGAAGGACGGCGGGAACTGGACGACGAAATGATGCTTGTCGCTCTGGGTTTGGAACCGTTCAACGGCACGCTCCGTCAGCTGATCGAGCGCCAGTTCGGAGGGCTTGAGGCGCAATGCGCCGGCCTGCAGGCGGGAGGCATCCAGCAGATCGTCGATCAGATAGGCCAGGCGATCGGCCTCGTCCTCGATCACGGCCAGGCTCTGCCGGACGATGTCCGGCTCCCAGCTGGCATCCTCGCGGCGCAAGGTTCCGACATAGCCCTTGATCAGTGCCACTGGGGTGCGCAGCTCGTGGCTGATGATCGAGATGAAGGTGCTCTTGAGTTCCTCCGCCTCGCGGAAGCGAGTGATATCACGCACATTCCCGACGATCCCGAGCAGCCTGCCGTCAGCAGCCGTCGTCGGAGCGTAGGTGACGCCGACGCTGGTCGTGCCTCCATCGCTTCGGCGCAGGTCACCTTCGACGTACAGCGCCGCCTGCGCGCTGAGCGGCCATCCGCTGGCTTCAGCCTCCTCCAGTGAGGGCCCGTGCGTGCGTCGCGCCCAGTGGATGATCTGGGAATGCTCCCGGCCGATAGCCTGCTCGGCGGTGAGTCCAGTCAAACGGGCGCAGGCGCGATTGAAGCCGATCACCTCATGCGCCGGGTCGAGGATGAAGATCCCGTCCGCCGATGACTCGAGCACCGAGGCCAGATGCTGGCGTTGCTGGGTGACGTCGCGGTACAGGCTGGCGTTCTGCACCGCGATGGCCGCCTGCGAGGCGAATCCCGAAAGCAGGTTGCGGTCGTCAGCCGAGAACACGCCGCGGTAGGAGCGGAACACGAAGATCACGCCTACCACTTCGCTGCGCGTCACCATAGGCAGGCCGACGCCGGTGAGCAATCCCAGCGAGGCCGCCGCCGTCATGCGCTGCAGCCGGCGGTTGACCTCAGGCAGCTCGAAGCGTGCGGGGTCTTTCTGGTCGGGAATGTCGGCCAGGAGCGGGCCGAGCTGCTTGAGCAGTGCGGGGTTGATCCCGGAGTTGGCGGCCACATGCCAGCCGCCACTCTCCTGCCGCAGCGTGATCAAGCCGGCGTGGCCGGAGAGCAGCTCGGTCGCCAGGCGGACGACCAGGCTGAGGACCTTCTCCAGATCGAGCTCTTCGGTGATCGCGCGCGAGATCTCGAGCAGGTACTCGCGTTGGCGGATGCGGAAGTCCGGCAACATGCGGTGCTAGTCCAGCCGGGCGCTCTCGGCCTCGGTGATGGCGACCTCGAGGGCCTGCAGGCCCTCGTCCATCAGCTGGCGGGTGATGCTGAGCGGCGGGGAGAGCCGAACCGCAGAGTCCCCCGCACCGAGCAGCACCAGGCCGTGCCGGAAGGCGTTCTCGACGACCGCCTCGCGCAGGTGCGGCGCAGGGAGCTTGCTCGAGCGGTCTTTGACGAATTCGACGCCGATCATCAACCCCTTGCCGCGCACGTCGCCGATGCTGGGATGGCGGGCCTGGATCTCGGCCAAGGCGTCCAGCGCGTAGTCGCCAACCTGGGCGGCGTTATGCATGAACTCCTTCTCTACCAGATCGAGCGTCGCCAGGCCGGCGGCGCAGGCCAGGGGATTGCCGCCATAGGTGTTGCCGTGCGTGCCGGGCGGCCAATCCATAATGCTGGTCCGGGCAATCGTCGCCCCAAGCGGCACGCCCGAGGCGATGCCCTTGGCCGAGCACACCATGTCGGGCTCGACCCCCCAGTGTTCGATCGCCCACCACTTGCCCGTTCGACCCACGCCTGTCTGCACTTCGTCGGCGATGAGCAGGATGCCGTACTTGTCGCACAGCTGCCGCAGCGCGGGGAAGAAGCCCGGTGTGGGCACGACGTAGCCGCCTTCGCCCAGGATCGGCTCGACGACTACGGCGGCGCAGTCTTCCGGGGGAAGTGAGCGGTGGAAAACGACCTGCTCGATGTAGTTGACGACGGTTACGCCGTAGTCGCGGTCAGTGGGGGCGAGCAGCGGGCGGTACGGATCCGGGAACGGAACGTGGGTCACGCCGGCTAGCATCGGCGTGAAGCCGCGGCGCTGGACCGCCTTGCTGGCCGTGAGGGATAGGGACCCCATTGAACGGCCATGAAAGCCGCCATAGAAACCGATGAAGTGCTGCCGGCCGGTATGATGGCGGGCAAGCTTGAGGGCGGCTTCGATGGCTTCGGTGCCCGAGTTGCCCAGGAAGATCCGAGCCGGCTCGGCGAAGGGCGCGATCGCACCCAACCGCTCGGAGAAATCAATCCAAAGAGGATGATAGTAGTCTGAAGAGATGTGGATAAACCGTTCGGCCTGCTGCTGAATGGCGCGCACCACGTCGGGGTGGCTGTGACCCGTGGAACAAACGGCGATGCCCGCAGCGAAGTCGACGAAGCGGTTCCCGTCAACGTCCCACAACTCCGACCCCGAGCCGTGATCCATCACCAGCGGCGAGCTGCGTGGGTAGGAGGGGGAAACGGTTAGCGAGTCGCGCTCCAGATAGCGCCGGGCCTTCGGGCCGGGCACAGACAGGGTTTGGACCACAGCTTCCTCCATCAGGATTGGCGTCCTGGACCTGATCGTGGGTCCGGCGCGGCCGTCGTCGGGGTGGGCAAGCAGGCAGCCCGCCCGCCTGCGTTTCGGCGGCGGGTCTGGCTGAGAGGAATTATACCATCGCGCCTCGGGAGACGAGTTCTGTTGTATAAAAGTAGTGAGGACATCCGGTCCACCTCGAGCAGCTGCGGAGGAGAGTGACCGCCATGGAGGAACGGCCCTGGTTCAAGCAGTATGACCCTGGCGTGCCCCGCACCATCGATTACCCCGCTGTCCCCCTGACCCACTTCCTAGCAGAAGCCGCCCGGCGGTTCCCGGACCGCCCCTGCACGGTCTTCAAGGGAGCCACTTTGACGTACCGCCAGATGGACGAGATGACCGACCACCTGGCGGCGGCGCTGGTCGAGTTGGGAGTGACCAAGGGCAAACCTGTTGGCCTGTTCATGCCCAACGTGCCGCAGTTCGTGCTGGCGTTCTTCGCCATTCTCAAGGCGGGTGGGCTGGTCGTCGCCACCAATCCGCTGTACACGCCGCGCGAGATCGTCCACCAACTGGCGGACTCGGGCGTGGAGCTGATGCTGGTGACCAGTAACTTCTACCGCAAGGTGAAGGAGGCGCAGTCCAAGACCCGGCTCTCGAAACTGGTGGTGACAAATATCAAGGAGGGGCTCCCGCCGATGCTGCGAGTGCTCTTCACGCTGGCCAAGGAGAAGAAGGATGGCCATCGCGTCGAGCTTGAAGCAGGAGACGTGTGGATGAAAGACCTGCTCAAGCAGTACCAGAACGCCGGGCCCCCGAAGGTGGAGCTTGGACCGGACGATGTCGCCATCTACCAGTACAGCGGCGGGACGACCGGCATCTCGAAGGCGGCCATCGGACTACATCGCAACCTGGTGGCCAATGCCATGCAGATCCGATCGTGGATGCCGGACGTGCGGCTGGGCGAGGAGACTGTGTTGATGGCCATCCCGCTCTTCCACGTCTATGGCATGGTGGCCGGGATGATGTTCGCTATCGCCTCGGCGTCCAGCATGATTATGGTGCCCAACCCTCGCGATATGGCGGATGTGCTGCACTCGATCGCCAAGTACCGGCCGACCATCTACCCGGGCGTTCCGACGATGTACAACGCCATCAACAACCACCCGGAGGTGATTGCCGGCAAGGTCGACGTGAGCTCCATTCGCGCCTGCATCTCGGGCTCGGCGCCGCTGATGCGCGAGACCAAGGAGCGCTTCGAGAAGCTGACCGGCGGCAAGCTGGTGGAAGGCTACGGTCTCTCGGAGGCGCCGACCGCCACGCACTGCAACCCGCTGCTCGGCGGCGGGCGCGCCGGATCGATCGGCGTGCCGTTCCCCGACACGGATTGCCGGATTGTCTCGCTGGACGACGGCGTGACCAACCTGGGGGTCGGTGAGATTGGCGAGCTGGTGCTCAAGGGGCCGAATGTGATGCGGGGCTACCACAACATGCCCACCGAGACCGCCAACACGCTGCGCGAAGGCTGGCTGTACACCGGCGATATCGCCCGCATGGATGAGGATGGCTACTTCTACATCGTAGACCGCAAGAAGGAGTTGATCAAGCCCGGCGGCTACCAGGTTTGGCCGCGCGAGGTGGAAGAAGTGATCGTTGAGCATCCCAAGGTGCTTGAGGCCGGGGTCGCCGGTGTACCGGATGCCTACCGCGGCGAGACCGTCAAGGCCTGGGTTGTCGTCAAGCCCGGCGAGACGCTCTCTGAAGACGAGGTCAAAGCGTGGTGCAAGGAGCGCATGGCGCCGTTCAAGGTGCCGACCTTTGTGGAGTTCCGCAGCGAGCTGCCCAAGACGACGGTCGGCAAGATCCTGCGCCGGGAGCTGGTCAAGCAGGAGAAGGAGCGCTCCGCAGAGCCGGATTGAGGGAGCGCGAGCCAGGCTGCACGTTGGAGCGGAGTCCGGCCCGCCGACGACGAACGGAATGGGCGGGGTGGACCCCCGCCCATGTGCATCTCACGCCTCCGCCGGGTGACCGGCGCGAATCTCAGGCGGCCGCCAGGAGAGGTGTGCCGCCATTCTTCGGCGCCACCGGCTTACTGAACATGGTTTCAAACTCGGCCCGGTCGATCGTTTCGGTCTCAATCAGTCGCTCGGCGACCTCGTCGAGCTGCTGGCGATACTCGATCAACAGCGCCCGCGCCCGGGCATAGGCTTGCTGCACGATGTCGCGCACCTCGACGTCGATTTTCTCGGCGATCGACTCCGAGTAGTCGCGCTGCTCGGAGATTTCGCGTCCGAGGAAGATCAGCTCTTCCTTCTGCCCGTACACCATCGGCCCCAGGCTCTCGCTCATCCCCAGGCGGGTGACCATCGACCGCGCCATCTTGGTCACGCGCTCCAGGTCGTTGGAGGCGCCGGAGGTGATGTCGTTGAAGACGATCTCCTCGGCCGCCCGTCCGCCCAGGGCGAAGGCCAGGTCGGCGAGTAGCTTCTTGCGCGAGACCAGCGTGCGCTCTTCCTCGGGCAGGGCCATGGTGAACCCGCCCATCATGCCGCGGGCGACGATGGTCACCTTGTGGACCGGATCGGCTTCGGGGATCACATGGCTGACAATGGCGTGCCCGGCTTCGTGATAGGCGACGATACGCTTCTCCTCGACGCTGATCAGGCGGCTCTTGCGCTCGGGACCGGCGATCACGCGTTCGATCGCCTCCTGGAATTCGGACGGTCCGATCGAGCGCTTGTTGCGGCGGGCCGCCAGGATGGCGGCCTCGTTCACCAGGTTCTCCAGATCGGCACCGACGAAGCCCGGGGTGGCCCGGGCGGTGACCGCCAGGTCGACCTCTGGATCCAGCGGCTTGCCCTTGGCGTGCACAAGCAAGATGGCCTCGCGGCCGCGCATATCGGGGCGGTCAAGGACCACGCGCCGGTCGAAGCGCCCGGGGCGCAGCAGCGCCGGGTCGAGCACGTCAGGGCGGTTGGTGGCGGCCATGATGATGATGTTGGTGTCGGTGTCGAAGCCGTCCATCTCGACCAGCATCTGGTTCAGCGTTTGCTCGCGCTCGTCGTGGCTACCGCCCAGACCGGCGCCGCGCTGGCGGCCGACCGCGTCGATCTCGTCCACGAACACGATGCAGGGCGAGTGCCGTTTGGCCTGCTCAAACAGGTCGCGCACTCTGCTTGCACCCACGCCGACGAACATCTCGACGAACTCCGAGCCGGAGATCGAGAAGAACGGCACGCCCGCCTCGCCCGAGACGGCCTTGGCCAGGAGGGTCTTGCCGGTGCCCGGGTGTCCGATCAGCAGCACGCCCTTGGGGATGCGTGCCCCCAGCACCATGAACTTCTCCGGTTCCTTAAGAAATTCGACCACCTCTTCCAGTTCGATCTTGGCCTCTTCAACGCCAGCGACGTCGGCAAAGGTCACGGTCGGGTTCTCTCCCGTGAACATGCGCGCGCGGCTGCGCCCGAAGGACATCGCCTGATTGTTGGTCCCTTGCGCCTGGCGCAGCATCAGGAAGATCAACCCGACGACCAGCAGGCCCGGCAGCAGATAGGTGATCAGGCTGAGCACGGTGTTCCAGTCGCTGGGCTCTTTGATCTCCCACTGCAGGCTGCTGGAGGAGACGGTCGTGGTGGGAACGCCGAGCTCGAGAAGCTGCTGCACGGCGGTGGAGGTCGGTTCCTTGCGCGACATCGCCGTTGTCCCATCGCGGTAGACGACTTCCAGCTCATCCCTGTCCACGACGATCCGCGTGACCTCGCCGGATTCCAGGGCGCGTGCCACTTCACTCAGGCTGAGTTGCTCCGGCTGCGGCGCGGCGGCTCGGAACTGGAAGACCAGCACGGACACAATCAGGAGCAAGATCATTAGGGCAAGGGTGTTCCGACCCCTAGGGGAATTCACGTCTGCCTCCGAGGCTTCAACCGATCCTGTGGTCGAGCACGCTGACCTAGGCGATTATACCGCGCCGATCTGCCGCCCGGCTTATGTGGCCTTAATCTCAGCGCAGCGGGCAGTTAGGGTAGAGCAGGCAGGCCCACAGCCAGAGCGGGATCAGCCCGCCGACGGCCAGCAGCGCCGCTAGTCCCAGCCCGACGGCCAGCCAATCCAGCGGAGCCGTCGGGGGTGGCTGCGTGTCGTACAGGCTGGTGGGGGCATCTGGGTCGTGGCGTGGGCGCGGCGCGACGGGGCGTAGCGTACGGGCAGCCTCCGGCACACCGGCGGCGAAGGTCGTCAGCACGCGCCCCAATTGATCGGCAGTCCGGTAGCGAGCGGAGGGTTCCTTGGAGAGCACCTTGAGTACGATCTGATCGAGCGCCGGAGGCACGAGGGGGTTGAGGTGGCTGGGCGGGCGAGGGATCGCCCGCAGGTGCATCTCGGCCAGTGCGGCACTATCTTCGGCCTCAAACGGGGGCCGGCCAGTGAGCAGTTCGAACAAGATCACCCCCAGGGAGTACACGTCGCTGGCAGGGGAGGGCGCAGCTCCGGCAGCTTGTTCCGGGGCGAAGTACTGCGGGCTGCCCCACACCACGCTGCTGCTCTCGTCGGGCCGGATGGTGGACAGTGCGCGAGCGATGCCGAAGTCGGTAATCTTGGGGTGGCCATCCGCGGTGACCAGCACGTTCTGCGGCTTCAGGTCGCAGTGAACCAGCCCGGCGCGGTGGGCATATCCCACGCCGCTGCAGATCTCGATCATCAGCAATACGGCTTGATCGACAGGAAACGCGCCCCGCCTGCGGCAGAGCGCCTTCAACTCGGTGCCGTCAATGTACTCCATCACCATGAAGTAGCGGCCGGCGTCGTGGCCAAAGTCGTAGACGGTGACGATGTTGGGGTGGAGCAGGTTGGCGACCGAGCGAGCTTCCTGAAGGAAACGCTCAGTGAACGAGGCTTCCTGGAGAAGATCCTCCCGCAGCAGCTTGATGGCTACGTCGCGCTGCAGGTTGAGATCGCGGGCGTGGATCACATGCGACATCCCACCGCTGCCGGCCGGTCCAACCACCCGGTAGCGGCCTCCGATCAGTCCGCCTGCTGCCATCCAGGGTTGCATGCCTTTGACCCCTTGCTGCGGCTGGCCGCCTGGGCTGCGACCGGGCGGATACCGCCGTCCGATGCTGAAGCTGACCGTCTGCCGGCATCCGGCGTCCGTGTGCGCTCGCACCGGGCACCGTCTACTGTCGATTGTATCCGCCCCGACCGGGCGCGGCAACCCGGCTGCCGGGCGGCGCGCTATAATCCGCAGCAGGTTCAAGCCCATGTCATCTGCGGTGCTGATCTACAACCCTGCTGCCGGGCGCTTCCCGGCCGGTCCGTTGCTTGACCGGGCGGTGCGCGTGCTGGTTGACGCCGGATGGGATGTGGCGGTGGTCAAGACCACCCCCAGCCGCCCAGCGCATGAGATCGCGCGTGAGGCTGTCGAATCGGCGCTGGAGGCCGTGTTCGTCGCCGGCGGCGACGGCTCGGTGGGCACGGTGGCCGCCGTGCTCGCCGGCTCGGAGACGCTGCTGGGGGTGCTGCCCTCCGGCACGGCCAATGTCTGGGCGACTGAGCTCGGGCTGCGGCGGCTGGACTGGACCCATTGGTTCGCGCTCGAGGATGCCGCCGACCGGCTCGCCTCCGGCACCGTGCGCCTGGTCGACGTTGGAGAGGTTAACGACCGCGCCTTCCTGCTCTGGGCAGGCGTCGGTCTGGACGCCGTGTTGGTCGACGCCATCGAACCGCGCGACCGGATCGAGAAGACGTTCGGCATCCTGCAGTACGCCACGCTGGGGGTATGGAACGCGCTGGGGTGGGCAGGGCTCGAGATGCGCGTGACGAGTGGGGAGCAGGTCTGGGAAGACCGCTACATGGTGGCGGTAGCCAGCAACATCCCCTCGTATGCCGGCGGCGTGCTGGAGCTCTCCCCCAATGCCAAGGTCGATGATGGCATGCTGGACTTCTGGCTGATCAGCGGGCGGACCTTGCTCGACGCCGTTGTCCGGCTGTCGTATGTGCTGACCCGCACGCACCTGGATGCGCCCGGGATTGTCCACTTCCAGGCCAGCGAAGCGACATTTGAAGCCAGCAGCGCCCCGGTGTTGCAGATGGACGGCGAGCCGGTGCATCTGGAATGGCCGCTACATTTTCGGGTGAAAGCGCGGCGCTTAAAGGTGCTCGTACCGGAGAGCGGGGGAAGTGACATGTTCATGCCGGCGGGTGTGCCTGGGAGTGAGGCGGAATGAGCCGTGCCACGCTCGCGCGGATGTCGCGAAACCCGCTGTACTGGCTGCTGCTTCTGGTGCCAGTTGCGGGGTGGCTGAACCTGACCGCTGCCGCGCCTAGCGCCATCTTGGGCGCGGCGGCGCTGGCGATGATTCCGATCGCCGGGCTGATCGGTGAGGGGACCGAATCGCTGGCGGCGTATGCCGGGCCGCGCATCGGCGGGCTGCTCAATGCCACACTCGGCAATGCCGCCGAACTGATCATCACCATCGTGGCTATCCGCGCCGGACTGCTCGAGCTGGTCAAGGCTTCGATCACGGGCTCGATCCTGGGCAACCTGCTGCTCGTGCTGGGGGCCAGCATGTTCATCGGCTGCATCCGGAATGGTGACATGAGCTTCGACCGCAGGAAGGCCTCCAGCGACTCGATCCTGCTACTACTGGCCGTCACCGCGCTCACGGTGCCGTCGCTGTTCGTGCAGAGCAGCCAGGGGATCCACGACCCACTGGCGGTTGAGTACCTCAGCCTGGGGGTGGCCGGCCTGATGTTGCTGATCTACCTGCTGGGGCTGGTGAACGTCTTTCGCGGCCAGACAGACCCGCTCACCCGGATGTCGGCCGAAGCCCTGGTGCACCATCCTGGCTGGTCACTGCGCGGGGCGCTGGTGGTTCTGGCAGTGGCCACGGTGGGGGTAGTCTGGCTGAGTGAGATGCTGGTGGCTCAAGTGGAGCCGGTGGTGGAGGCCTGGGGCGTATCTGAGTTCTTCCTGGGCGTGATCCTGGTTCCGCTGATCGGCAACGTGGCCGAGCACATGGTGGCCGTGACGGTCGCGCTCAAGAAGCAGATGAGCCTGAGCGTGGAGATCGCCGTCGGGTCCAGCCTGCAAATCGCGCTCTTCGTCGTGCCGTTCCTGGTGTTCATCAGTCTGCTCCTCGGCAATCCGCTGACCCTGGTCTTCAATCCGTTTGAACTGATCGCGTTGGTGGGCGCCGGGCTCATCGCCACGTTGGTGGCGCTGGACGGCGAGGCCAACTGGCTGGAAGGCGCGGTGCTGATCACGCTCTACCTGATCTTGGCGCTGGCCTTCTTCTTCTTGCCCTAGACCGACATGTCCTCGAATTATCCGCCACTCCGCCCGGGACGTCTTGGACTGTGGGCTGGGCTTGGCGCCGTGCTGGGGTGTCTGCTGCTCGGCACGCTGCTGCTTGGCTTGCGTCTGTCGGCCGGAAGCGCACCCGCCTCGGCTCCCGCCCTGACGGTGATCCCGCGGCCGACGATGACCAGCACTCTGGCGGCTCTGCCCACCCAGCTTCCGACGGCGCGGGCTACCGACCAACCGCCAGGCGTAAGCTCCAGCGGGACGGTGGCGAATGGCATCCTGGTGGAGGTGGTCGGCACGGGCACCGACGGCTTGCGGCTGCGGGCTGCGCCTGGCCTGCAATCTGAAATCAACCTGGTCGCGGTGGAGAACGAAGTGTTCGAAGTCCGCGACGGTCCGACCCAGGCGGATGGACGCACCTGGTGGTATCTGGTCAACCCCTATGACAACAGCCAGTACGGATGGGGCGTGCAGGAATACCTGCAGCCGGCGGGGAACTGAGTTGTTCTTTTTTGGGGGGCAAGCTATGATCGCTGGCTGGGAGTCGATATGACTGTGAAACCCAAGGCCATCCGGGCTTCTCGCTCGCGGGCCGTGCTTGAGATCGACTGGGAGGACGGGCACCAGAGCGTCTATCCGCTGCGCGGGCTGCGCTCCGCCTGTCCTTGTGCCGAGTGTCGCGGCGGCCATGCTGGCATGGGAGCGCCAGGAAGTCCGGATATGCTCGACCTGCCGATGGTCGAGTCCCGCTCGGCGGAACTGGCCTCGATGGAGATGGTCGGCAACTACGCGCTGCAACTGGTGTGGAAAGACGGCCACAACTACGGGATCTACACCTGGGAACTGCTGCGTGAGATGTGTCCTTGCGGGGAGCATGGGGTAAGGGAGAGCGAGTGAGTCGTCCGCTGGATGAACTGCTCACCTTTGCTGAGCGGGCGTACGTCCGTATGGAGGCGGAGCAGCTGATCGGGCAGTGCCTGGATCAGGGTGACCCGGCCCTGTTCTACGACCTGCTGAAGGGACTGGTGCTGGCCGGATCCTCATCCCTGGGTGTGATGCGCGAGATCCTGGAAGAGCTCCGTTCGACGCGCGCCACCCTGATGCGCGAGGGGATGACGGTGCGGCAGGATCTGGCCGAGGCGCTGTCCGGCTTCGGGGTGGACACCGGGAGGCTGCTCACGAGCGACAGCCCGGAGGCCTTCCGTCTGATCTGCAGCCAGCGCCTGCGGGATGAAGCCTGCCGGACGACCGATTCGATCCGTCCGGAGGACGCCATCCTGCTGGAGGAGCTGTGCAGCGAAGCGGGCGATCGTGTGTCGCGCATCGCTCGACGGCTGGTGCTGTTGATGAAGCTAGAGGAGTCCGTGCAGGACTGGCTCGCCGGCCTGGTGTACGAGGCCAGTCAGCAGCATGAGGACTGGTCGAGCCAGGGAAGGCCGCAGCCGGTGCTGTAGGCGCGGTCGGAAGCTTCCAGCAATCAGCTTTCAGTGTTCAGCTTTCGGCCCATTTCGTCAAGCCACGAGCCACTTGCACCAGGCAGCTAGCAACTGGCAGCTAGCTGCTAGCCACTAGCAGCTTGTCGCTAGCCGCTGATTGCTGACCGCCTACCGCTATAGATAGTCCTTCAAATTGTGCTCGACAGCGTAGGCCGCGGCTTCTGCCCGGTTGCGCACGTTCAGCTTGGAGAGGATGCTGCTGACGTAGTTGCGCACCGTGCCCTCGCCCAGGTAGAGCATCTCGGCGATCTGACGGTTGGTGCGCCCTTCGGAGACCAATTGCAGGACGTGCATCTCCTGCTGGGTCAGGTCGGAGAATGCAGACGCCTCTTCCTCGCGGGCGGCCTTGCGCACTTCCTGGAAGATGCGCTGGGTGACAGCAGGATCGAGCAGCGCCTCGCCGCGGCCGACCGCTTCGATCGCCCGCACCAGGTCATCCCCACCGATCTGCTTGAGAACGTATCCGGCCGCGCCGGCGCGGATCGCTGAGAACAGCATCTCGTCCTCGGCGTACGAGGTGAGCATAATGACCTTGGTCTCGGGGAAGCGGGTGGTGATCTCCTGGCATGCTTCGATGCCGGAGCCACCTTTGAGACGGATGTCCATTACGACCACGTCCGGCTTGTGCGACTGCGTGCGGTCGATCGCCTCGCGGGCGGTAGCTGCTTCGGCGACGACCTCGAAGTTGGGGTGCTGCTCCAGCAAGGTGCGCAGCCCCACCCGCACCACTTCGTGGTCATCCACCAGCAGGATTCTCTGTCGGCTCATCGGCGATTCCCTCTTCGCCCCATTCTACCCTCTTGGTTTGGGGGCTGCCAGGTAACGGGCGCGGTCGCACGGCGGAAGAATGAGCAGCCTGGGGCGGCCAACCTGCCCCAGGCTGCTGCGAGGCGTCTTGGCAGGATGTGCTGAGCGGGCTACTCTGGCTTGACCGAGATCAGCTTGGGCTTGACCTCCTCCGCCTTGGGCAGCCTCAGCGTTAGAACGCCATCCTGGAAGCGCGCCTCGGCTTTGTCGGCCACAACGGGCGCCGGAAGGGCGATCGAGCGGGCGAAGGACCCATGGCGCAGCTCCCGCACATGGTAGCGGGCGGTTTCCTTCTCCTGCTCGAACCTGACCTCCCCCCGGATGCTCAGCACGTCGCCAGTCACAGAGATCTCGATGTCATCCGGCTTAACGGCGGGGATGAGGATGCGCACGACCACGTCGTCGGGGGTCTGCATCAGATCGAGCGGGGGCGCCCCGAGCAGCGCCCCTCCAGCCGGCGGGCGCTCCCAGTCGTCCAGGATGCGGTCCATCATGCTGCGCATGGACAGCATCTCGCGAAACGGGTCCCAGCGGATCAACTCAGACATGGCTCACCTGCAAGGTCAGTCCCTACGGTTTGACCATATGTAGCGAGCCAGTGTTGGAAGGACGTTAACGGCAGGTCGGAGGGTGCTTAGTGAGGGGTCTGGCGCCGGAAATCTACGAAGCGGTAACCGACGCCGCGTTCTGTCAGGATGTATTGCGGGTTGGCCGGCGCGCGCTCGAGCTTCTGGCGCAGGTAATTGATATACAGCCGCAAGTAGTGGGTCTCGTCGCGGTACTCATAGCCCCAGACCTTTGCCAGCAACTGGTCGTGCGGCACGACCCAGCCGGCATTCTGCACCAGGTGGTAGAGCAGCTTGAACTCGGTTGGGCGCAGGCGGACCAGCTCGCCGTCGACCCAGATCTCCCGGCGGTCGAAGTCCAGCTTGAGCCGGTCATCGACCTGGATCACCTCATGCGCTGGAGCGCCAGGGGCCTCCACCCGGCGAAGCACGGCCCGCACCCGGCTGACCAGTTCGCGCGGGCTGAAGGGCTTGGTGACGTAGTCGTCGGCGCCGAGCTCGAGGCCGCGCACCCGGTCGTCCTCCTCGCCTTTGGCCGTCAGCATGATCACCGGCACGGTGGAGATCTCGCGGATCATCTCCAGCGTGGCGAAGCCGTCCAGGTCGGGCATCATCACGTCCAGCAGCACCAGGTCCGGCAGGCGGTCGCGCAGTTGTGCGAGCGCTTGGGTGCCGGAGGCGGCTTCCGACACCTCGAAGCCGTCATGCTCCAGGTTGAGACGGATGAAGTGGATCATCCTGGGCTCGTCGTCGACGACCAGGATGCGCCGCTTGCGGCCGGGGTTGTCGCTCATCTCACTCGCGGACGGCGCCAATCAGCCGCTCTTCCTCGGCCGTGGGCATGAGTTCGATGAAGTTCACCCGGTGCATCGGCCAGAGCACGGTGACGACATTGCTTTGCACGTACGGCAGATCCTTGCCGTCGCGACGCCGGGGATTGTTAACGGTGATTGTGGTGTCGGTGGCCGTCGGCAGCTCATCGATCTCACCAACGATCGGGTCCTCTCCGCCCAGATGGACCAACACGGTTACAGGCATGGGGCTCCTCTATCCTCGGAAGCGCGAGATCATCTGAAGGCGCATTCCGCCGACTTGAATGATGTCGCCGTGCCGCACCGGCACAGGCACCTGCGGTTCGATCCGTTTCCCGGCAACCAGGGTTCCGTTGGCGCTGTCGAGGTCAACAACGTGAACGCCCTGGGGGAGCAGCCGGAGCTCAGTGTGAATGCGTGAGACGCCCTGGTCGTAGGCGTCGTACGGCCGCAGATCCACATCCGGCAGGATCGCTTGGCCCTCCATCGACCGGCCGAGCGTGTAGTTGTCGCGGCCGATCAGCGAGATGACGTCTCCGGTGGCGAGCACACGCAGGCCGAGGATGGCGCCGGTCTCCAGTTCGGGGCCTTCGGGCGCCGCCGGCTTGGTGGCCATCGCTTCCTTGTCGAGCCGGTCGCGCGGGATGTTCAGGGTTGGCACGGGGGTGACACTGATGAGTCGACTGCCGCACTCCGTGCAGTACACGGTGCCGACGAACTCCTGATGCTTGCAGGCCGGGCATTCGATCATGATAGACCCGCCTTGGGGGGTAGCAGGAGCAGGGCGCGTGTCCCATACTTGAGAACCTTCTCGCCTTCCAGCGAAAGGCGGCGAGTGTGATTGAGCCGCTCGGCTTCACCCAGCGCCGCTTTAGCCAGCTCGCGTTCTCCCGCCGCCAGCAGGTGGGTGGCGAGATTCTCGAGCCGGCGCGCGGCGCGCGTGGTCTGTCCAAGTTCGGCTTCGTGACGGGCGCGGTCCTGCATGCGGTACAGCGCGATCTGGTTCAAGGCCGCGGCAATGTCCATCGGTGGGGGATCCGGGTCGGGCTGGCGCGAGACGGTAGAGGTGATCTGGATCGGCAGGACGCTGGGCTCGGCGCCCCGGCCAAGCACGTCTCCGGCGATGGTCAGGTAGGCCAGCACCAGCTGCGTGATCTCGCCGAGGGGATGGACGACAAACTCGAGCAGAAGTCGAATGCGGTTGTTCTTGGGAAGGTGGCCGAGGGTCATCGGCAGGCTGTCTCCCATGGGCATGGGCTCGGGCAGCAGCTTGTAGCCGCCGCGTAGATCCACCTGCTGGGCGACAGCACCCTCCAGGCGGACACGGCTGGCGACGACGCTGCCCAGCCGCTCGAAGATGCCGTGCAGCAGGCCGGTGATGGCTTTGGGCGTATCGAGAAACATCACGCTGCCCCCGGTGCGCGTCGCCATGTCGTCGAGCAGACGATCGCTCCAGTCGGCGCCGATGCCGACGCCGTTGATGCCGATGCCCTGGCGGGAGGCTTGATCGGCGAGCGAGAGGCACAGGTCCTCATCGCCGTAGGTGCGGCCATCGGTGAGCAGGATCAGGTGATTGACGCCTTGCCGGGAGAAGCTCTTCTCGACCTCGGACAGGCCGGCCTCAAGTCCCTGGCCGATCTCGGTGCCGCCCCCGGCCTGAAGCAGGCTCAGGCGGGCGCGGGCGACGGCGAGGTCGCGCGCCTGGTCGGGCGTGATCACCACCTGGGCGCGGTCGCTGAAACTGACGATGGTGGCGCTGTCTTCCGGCCGGAGTTCCTTCAGAATGGCCAGGGTGGCCGAGCGAACCTGGTCCAGCCGCGGGCCGCGCATCGAGGTGGATTGGTCGATGACGATCCCGAGATTGATCGCAGGGCGCAGCGAGGGCAGATCTTCCACGGCATTGATGTCCAACAGCACGTAGTGGACCTGCGGCTCGTCCATCTGCAACAGCGACTTGCGGCTCTGCTGCACAAGTGTGCGGAAGCAGGCGGTTTCCACCTGCTTGCTTTCGGTGGCCTCCAGGCGCTTGTCGTACTCGGCGCGCTGGTGGGGGTCGGAGAGAATCTCGTAGGCCTGGTTGGTCTCGATGAACAACTGCGTCTGGCCATGCGTATCCCGGCGGTCCGGGTGCAGGCGCAGGGCAGCTTCGCGGTATGCCCTCCGGATGTCGTCCGGGGTGGCATTGCGCGGCACACCGAGCAGGGAGTACAGATCCTTCTCGTTGGCCAAGCCGACTCCTGTGGCCGCCTCTAGTTGCGATTCTGACGGACCAGGACAGCAGTGATGTTGTCCGGTCCGCCGGCGGCATTGGCAGCTGCCACGAGCTGTTCGCAGGCGATCTGAGCAGTGGCTGCCTCGGTCACGATGCGCTCAATTTCGGGATCGGGTACCAACCCCCACAGGCCGTCGGAGCACAGCAGCAACTGGCCCCCGGCGGGGAAGAGGTGCGAGGTCACATCGACTTCGAGATTCGCGCCTTGCCCGATGGCCCGGTAGAGGACATTGCGCTGAGGGTGCGTGTCGGCCTCCTCGGCGGTGAGCTGGCCCAGCTCCTCGAGACGCTTGACCAGCGAGTGGTCACGCGTGAGCACACGCGTGTTGCGCGGCTCGATCAAGTACGCCCGGCTGTCTCCGACATGACCGAGAGTGATCTGCTGTCCGAGCAGCACCGCCACGGTCAATGTCGTGCCCCCGCCGGGCACCCGCTCGACCACCAGCTGATTGGCTTCCTCCAGGGCGTCCCGCACCAGGTCCTGGAGCGGCTCGGCGTAGGCGTCGTTGCCCTCGGTCATGGCCGAGAGCGCCGAATCCGTCAGGCGGGCGGTCACGGTGCGGGCCGAGATGGCGCTGGCGACTTCCCCCGAGCGATGGCCGCCCATGCCGTCCGCCACCAGGAAGATCCCGAAGTCCTGCAGCAGTTCCAGGCCGCCGATGGTTCCGTGAACCGCCATCACGGCGTCCTCATTGTGCGTGCGTTCGATCCCCGGCGACTGGGCGATCCCGACGACCAGGTGCAGCGCCGGAGGGGAGGGTGGCGGCCCAGCCAGGCTTGGGTCGAGCGGCGCCGTCTTTGCGCCTTCGGTGGAGGCGGGTCTGGGCTTCGACTTAGGGAAGAGCTTCTTGAGAAGATCCATCCTGGTTTCTATCCTCTTGGGATCGTTGGCGCTCAGGTAAGCAAGGCATACACCCGGTGATCGTTCGAGCCGAAGTATAGGATGCTGTTGGCGATGACCGGAGTCCCGACAATCGGGCCCTTCGTTGGGTATGACCAGCGCTTCCGCCCGGAGCGCAGGTCGAGGCAGTACATCGATCCGTCAACCGATCCACAGTACACCGAGTCCTCCTGCACGATCGGCGAGCCGTTGACCTGGTGCTCGGTCGCGAAGCGCCAGACCTCGCGGTTGTTGCGGGCATCGACGCAGTAGACGTTTCCGTCGGCGCAGCCGATGATCAGCTTGCCTTCGGCGTAGGCCGGCGATGAGATGGTCGGCTTTCCCATGCGGTAGCGCCAGATCTGCCAGCCGCCTTCTGACTCCAGCGCGTACAGCGTCCAATCCATCGAGCCGAAGTAGATCACGCCTTCGACCATGACCGGGGAGGAGGTAATGGCGCGCTTGGCCTTGAAGCGCCATTTCAGCTCGCCGCGGAAGTCGACGCAGTAGAAGTCCCCGCTTTCGCAGCCGAAGTAGACACGTTCATCGGCCACCAGCGGCGAAGAGCGGACGGGCGCCGCGGCCTCTGCCCGCCAGGCGCGCCGGCCGTTGGCCGCGTTGACCACGTGCAGATGGTTGTCATCGGAGCCGAAGAAGATGAACCCCTCGAAGATGGCCGGCGAGGAGCGAACCGGCGCTTCGGTGTAGTAGGTCCAGATCAGCTTGCCCGAGTCGGCGCTGACCGCGTACAGACGCTGGTCCTCCGAGCCGACATACACCGTGTTGCCGTCCACCGCCGGCCGGGTCGGGATGCCCCCCTCGGTGGCATACTTCCAGCGGAAGGCGCCCGACTTGGCGTCGAGAGCGTACAGGTTGTTGTCGTAGCAGCCAATGTACAGCAACCCCGCGTCGAGGACGGGCGAACCGCGCAACTCATCTTCGCATTCAAAGGACCAGATCTCTTGGACATCGCTGTGCATGCGGACGGTGGGCGCGCCCTGCGGTGAGACCAGGATGCCGGTCTGCCGCGCGGCAGTGACCAGCGCCATGCGCATGGAGTCAGCCGTCGCGTAGCGGTCCTTTGGGTCATAGGATAGGGCGGTATAGATCACCTGCTCGAGCTCGGCTGAGACGTCCGCGTTGATCTCCCGAATGGGGCGGTCGTTGAAGGAGAACGGGGGCTCAGCCCGCGGATCGCGCCGGGTGAGCAGGTGATGCAGCGTGGCGCCCAAGGCGTAGATGTCGCCAGGAGGCGAGGCCTCGCCGCGGTACTGCTCAGGCGGCGAGTAACCTTCCGTGCCGATCATCGTGCCCTTCAATCCGGGCTGGAAGACGCGGGCGATACCGAAATCGATCAAGCGGATGTGCCCGTGCTGGTCGATCATGACGTTGGAGGGCTTCATGTCGCGGAAGACCACCGGCTGGGGTTGGTGGTTGTGCAGGTAGATCATCACGTCGCACAGCTCAACTGCCCAGCCGACCACCTTGTCCGTGGGGAGGAAGGTGTCGGTTTCGCGCAGCAGGGCTTCCAGGTCCCGGCCCTCGATGAACTCCATCACCAGGTAGGAGGAGGTCTCCTGGGAGAAGTAGTCGTAGATGCGGGGGATGGCCGGGTGCGAGAGGGTGGCCAACAGGTCGGCCTCGCGCTCGAAATTGCGCACGATCATCTCGTACATCGTGGGATCAGCCGCCAGGTTGATCATCTCCTTGACGGCCACAAGCTTGGTGACGTTGGGGAAGTGCAAGTCGCGGCCCTTGTAGACCGAGCTCATCCCGCCCGCACCGAGGATGCCCAGGATCAGGTACCGGTCCTGGAGGGTGACGCCGGGTTGGAGCTGGCCCAACTGGCCAGTTTCCCCTTGCTTGTTCTCCAGTGCTCGAGTGTTTCGGCGCATGCCTGCCTGAGGCGCTCTTGTGGATTAACTGGCAGATTATAGCATGCTGCTGAGCGCCTGCAATGCGCCGTAGCGCCTGCAGCCGTGTTTACAGGGGCGCAAGACCCGAAAACATGGGTTCCGCCGGGTACGCTGCGCGCGTTCGGCTTGGCTTGCAAGGTGGCGCGGGCGCCCCATTGCTCATCCGTCTCTCCGCCAGGCACGCCAACGCTGCGACAGAAGCTGTCGGAAGCGGAGGCGGGGCCGTCTCGCCCTCATCGTCGGCTGGCGGGGCAGCCGGGCGGGCAACGGGTTCGGCGGCCGGGATCGGGTGTACCGGCAAGCGGCTTGCCCCGGCAACTAGGAGCTGCGTTGGAGCAGGTTGTCCGCCAGCGCCCGCAGTTCGGAGGCGGCGGGGGCAGCCGGCTGGGCGGCTTCCAGAGCCCCCAGCGCCCGCCGGGTATGCCCTTCGGCTGCCTGGCGCGTGGCATCCAGGACGCCGGCTGCCTGCAGCGCCTGCTGCATCGCCTGGAGTCGGTGGCGGGTGGAATCGGCGCTAGCCCACAGCTCGGCGAATTCGGGCGAGGCGCTCAGGCCCAGCAGGACCGGCAGCGTCTTCTTGCGCTGGGTCAAGTCATCCCCCGAGGGTTTGCCCGTGACGGCCGGCTCGCCCCAAATGCCAAGGATGTCGTCCAGGGTCTGGAAGGCGAGCCCCAGCTGCAGGCCGAATTCGGCGTAGCGGCCGACCTGTGGCTCAGGCACCCCGGCGATCAGCGCTCCGGCGGCGGTGGCCGCCTCGATCAAGGCTGCCGTCTTGCCGGCGATCATCTCCAGGTAGGCCGGCGGTGTGACGTCAGGTGACTGCTCGAAAGCCAGGTCGAGGTGCTGCCCCTGGGTTAGCCGGAGGCAGGCGTGGTCCAGCCGGTCGCGCACTGCCAGCACGGTGCGGGGCTCGATCGAGCGCAGCGCCAGGCGCGAGGCCGCTTGGTGGGCAGCAACGAACATGGCGTCGCCGGTGTTGATGGCCTGGGCGATCCCCCACTGCTTCCACACCGTGGGCCGGCCGCGGCGAGTATCGCTCCGGTCCTGAATGTCGTCGTGCACCAGGGAGAAGTTGTGGATCAGCTCGACAGCTGCAGCCGCAGGGACCGCCTGCTGCCAATCCCCGCCGGCGGCGGCGCAGGCCAGCAGGGTGAGCAGCGGTCGCACGCGCTTGCCGCGGGCGGCCGGGCCAGCGCCGTCCCACCCGAGGTGGTAGGCGATCATCTGGGCGAGCTCGCTGTACCAGGCCGGCGGAAAACTGTCGAGCGTCCGGCGCAACTCGGTCTCGATGGCCGGGAGCATGCTGCGGGTGAGGCCGCCGTCGTGGTTCATGGGCGCAGCACCAGCCCGACGCGGCGCAGGTCAGCGAGGTTCCGGCAGCCGGTGGCGAACATGGCCGTGCGGACTTCGGCGGTTGCCAGGCGCAAAGCGGCGGAGACCGCCTCGACCGACACGGCCGCGTTGCGCAGGAACGGTCCGGCGATGCCCCCCAGATCGGCCCCCAGGGCCAGGCACTTGGCGATGTCCAGGCCGCCGCGTAACCCGCCCGAGGCAATCAGCGGGATCTCGGGGAGCGCCTGGCGCACCTGCTGCACGGCATCCGCCGTGGGCAGTCCCCATTCCCGAAAGGCGGCGGCCAGCTGGCGCTGGTGCTCATCGCGGGCGCGGTGCATCTCGACCTGCGACCAGGAGGTGCCGCCGGCTCCAGCCACGTCGATCGCCGCCACGCCGACATTGACCAGCCGGCGGGCGGTCTCGGCCGAAATCCCCCAGCCGACTTCTTTGGCGATCACTGGGACCTCCAGCGCGTGGCAGACGGCCTCGATGCGCCGCAGCAGTCCCGAAAAGCGCGTGTCGCCCTCGGGCTGGAGGGCTTCTTGCAGGGCGTTCAGGTGCAGGATCAAGGCATCGGCGCCGATCATCTCGACGGCTCGCCGACAGTGGCTGACCTCGTAGCCGTAGTTCAGCTGCACTGCGCCCAGGTTGGCCAGCAACAGGATGTCGGGCGCCAGGTCGCGCACCTGGAAGGTGCCGGCCAGGGCAGGGGTCTCGAGAGCCGCGCGCTGAGAGCCCAGGCCGAGGGCGACGCCATGCTGCTGGGCGGCTTCGGCCAGGGCACGGTTGATGCGGCGCGCCTCGGGTGTTCCGCCGGTCATCGAGGAGATCAGGATGGGAGCCTGGAGCGGGCGCCCCAGGAAGCGGAGCCCGCAGTCGACCTCGGCCAGGTCGATTTCGGGCAGCGAGTTGTGCACAAACTGCAGCTGGGAGAGCCCGCTGCGGCGCCCGGACTGGACATCCTGCTCCAGATTCACCCGTATATGGTCGGCTTTGCGCTGCGAGGTGTCCGTAACTTTCCCCCTGGCCTGGTGTTGGTTACGCGGGCAGTGATGTTACCAGCCCGTGGGGCGGCATGTCAACTTGCCCCGATGGCGTACCCGGGATACAATCGATCCAGCAACATCAGCCCCGAGGCGAGGAGACGCGGTCATGGAAGAGACGTACGAGGAGATCAAGAAGATCATCGTGGATCTTCTGGGGGTCGAAGAGGGGAAGGTCTCCCGAGAGGCCCGGTTCCGTGAGGACCTTGAGGCGGACTCTCTGGACCTGGTCGAGTTGATCATGGCCTTCGAGGAGAAGTTCGGGGGGGAGATCTCCGACGAGGACGCGCAGAAGATCACCACGGTCGGCGAGGCGGTGGACTATATCGACCAGCGCATGAAGAAAGTCTAGGCGCGTACAGCCTATGTCGAGCCGGCCATTGGCCGGCTCGATTGATTCTCAGGCAGGGGACCGGCGTCGCCTGGCCGAGGCTCGGGGCGAGGAGTTGCCTTTGCGCTGCGGCGGGCGCGGCTGGATGAGCTGCGACAGCTCATCATCTTCCTTCTGCTGCTCGGCCAAATAGTCGACCATGAACTGCGATCGGCGCATGCGCAGCGCCATCGGCGCCACCTGGCGGATGTCGTGCTCCTCCGCCTGGCTGCGTCCGTCGGCGACCGCAAGTGAGCGGGCGGCTTCAAACAGGGTGATCTCCGCTCGCAACGACTCGATCCCCATGTCCTTGATCAACCGCAGCCCGAGGGCTTCCGCCGCCGGGGAGATGGTCGTGGCGGGCAAAGCTGCGCGCGCCTGGGCGATCTCCTCGGCGGCGGCCGCTGTCTCGTCGGCATATTCCTGCGCCAGTTGGCGCGGGCTGGTGCGGTAGCTGACCGAGCGGCGGTAGGCCTCCATTCGATCGGCCTGCTCCTCCAGCCCGCGCACCACGACGCGTAGGCCGAATCGGTCGAGGATCTGGGGGCGCAGCCGTCCCTCTTCCGGGTTCATGGAGCCGATCAGCACGAAGCGGGCGCGGTAGACAGCCGCCAGCGGCCCGCGATGGACGGTGTAGATCCCCTGGGCGGCGGCGTCAAGGATGGCGTCGACAATCTCATCGCCCAGTAGGTTGACCTCGTCGACGTAGAGCAGATTCTGGTCGGCGCGGGCCAGCAGTCCGCGGCTGAGCCGCAGCCGTTGATGGATCGCCGCCCGCTCGTCCAACCCGCCGATCACATCCTCGATGCGGGCATTCAGGGGGAGTTCCAGCAGGCGCACCCGGTCCTGGTAAACCAATGCCTCGCCCTGCGCATAGCGTCGGGCGCAATCCGGGCAGATGGCGTCCAGGCCGTCTGCCTGCACATCCTCGGGCAGGCAGCCGTAGGCACACAGGCTCCGGTTGACCGGAGGCAACAGGTCGGTCAGGCTGCGGACCGCGGTCGTCTTGCCAGTACCACGCGGGCCGATGAGCAACACCCCGCCCAGGTTGGGATTGATCAGGCCGAGCATCAGCGCCAGGCGCATCTCGCGCTGGCCGACGAGAGCCAGGAAAGGATAGACGACGGCGTCGGTGAGGCCGATGTCCTCGGCAGCAGGTGCCTCGAGGAAACGCCTGGAGGAGGTGCGCTGCAGCAGTTCGGTTAGCGAACCAATCCGAGCAGGCTGGGCTTGAGGCGGGCCGGTCATCTTGTCGGGCGATCCTTTCGGCTGGCGGGGTCAGCCGGTCAATCCATGTCCTGCTTAAGCTCACCCGTGTCGGTGGTATGCAGCCGTTCCGGCTCCTCGAACAGGACATCCACGATTTCGAAGGCCAACTCGGCCATCATGGGCGGAAGGGGAACGGTCGCCGGCGGCCGGGCGCGTTGACCTGGCGGTGGAGGCGGGGCGCGGCGGGCCGGGGGGCGGTCGTACGTGCGCTTACGCAGGATGCGCGGCTCGTCCGTCAACCAGCCGACGTAGTACCCTTCGACGTCATATACCTGGCGCGCAGTCGTTGCCCAGCCAACCCACTCGCCAATCACGTTGTACAGATACGGGAACAACATGAAGGCTTCCCAGTCACCCTTGGTGTTGTAGATCGGTATGAGCTTGGCGGCGGGCTTGGCGGTCATTCGGCGATCCAGGGGTGTCGCATCTGCCTCATTATACAGGCCCGCGTGGAGCGAGCACCTGGCGGTTGCCTGGCGGTGGGATCATTCGACGTCAGAGTAGGTCCAGAACCGGTTGGCCAAGAAATTCCAGAACAGCACCACGACCACAGCCGAGGCCAGGGCCAGATTGGCGCCTAACGCGACCGGCGAGAGCAGACTGGACGGGGGCAGGGAGGTGCGCCCGGGGGCGGCGATCAGCCATTCGGCCACCCGGATCATCGGCCGCTCGAGGACAGCCACCAGCGGAGTGCGGATGCCCAATCCGATCAGCGAGACCAGGAAGAACTGGCTCGCCTGGCGAGCGAGCGGCTTGCTGCGCGAGTCCGGATAGGTCCAGTAACGGTTCCACACGAAGTTGCTGCTGACTGCAGCGCTGAAAGACAGCACGCTCGCCAGCACAATCCCCAGTCTGGTGAAGCGGATCAGCAGGTTGAACACGCCGAAGTCGACCACTGCGCCGACCACGCCGACCACAGCGAACTTTGCAAAGCGTGACGCCTCCCGCCGGCTGCGGGGAGTTGCCAGGTTCATCGGCGCGCCCGGAAATCGGCGATCGTTGCTTGCATGCCGGCTTCCAGGTCGGTGGTCGGCGACCAGCCGAGCAACTGCTGGGCGCGGGTGATGTCGGGCTGACGGCGCTGCGGGTCCGCCGGCGCCCGGGCATCAGGCACCAGGCGCGCCCCGGCCGGATTGTCGGTCAGCCGGTTCACGACTTCGGCCAGCTGGGCGATGGTGATCTCGCTCGGGTTGCCCAGGTTGACCGGGTCGTGGGTGTCCGACATCAACAGGCGGTACAGCCCGTCTACCAGATCCTCGATGTAGCAGAAGGAACGCGTCTGCTGGCCCTCGCCATACAGCGTCAGGGGCTGGCCCTGCAGGGCCTGGCAGATGAAGTTGGGGACCGCCCGGCCGTCGTCCAGGCGCATGCGGGGGCCATAGGTGTTAAAGATGCGTGCGATGCGCGTGTCGAGGCCATGGTAGCGGTGGTAGGCCATGGTGATCGCTTCGGCAAAGCGTTTGGCTTCGTCATATACGGAGCGCGGGCCGGCGGGATCCACATGGCCGAAGTAGGTCTCGCGCTGGGGATGCTCCTGTGGGTCGCCGTACACCTCGGAGGTCGAGGCCAGCAGAAAGCGCGCCTGGTTGGCGCGCGCCACGCCGAGGGCATTGTGGGTTCCCAGTGCCCCGACCTTTAGCGTCTGGATGGGAAGTTGAGGGTAGCCGTAAGGAGAGGTTGGATTCGGGCTGGCCGGTGAGGCGAGATGCAGCACGGCATCGACATGGCCGGGAATGAAGATGAAGTTCGAGACGTCGTGCTTGATGAAGCGGAAATCCTCCCGACCGGCCAGATGGGCGATGTTCTCGATCTGCCCTGTCACCAGGTTGTCCACGACGACGACCTGGTGGCGTTCGGCGAGCAAGCGGTCACACAAATGAGAGCCGATGAACCCGGCTCCGCCTGTAACCAGAACTCTCACCTGTCCTGCCTCCTTGCGCGTGCGACGAGGGCTACGGCCGCTGCTGTCGCCAGCGGGGATGTCTCAGTATGGAGCCAGCTTCAGGCTCCCCCCTTCCAGTCCATCGCAGCCGTCTGGTTGTCGCCAGTCAGTCGCTGGCCCTGGCCAGTCTGGGCGTCGACGATCCACAGGTCGCCGCGGTAGAGCACTGCTACGCGGTCGCCGGCCGGCGACCAGGCCAGCGGACGCGGGGTCAACCCAGCCTCTCCCGGGGGAGGGAAGAGCATCGTTGCTTCGCTGCCATCGCGGTCGACAATGCTCAGTTGATAGCTGCTATTCTGGCTTTCAAGCGGGGCTACGGCCTGCAGGTAAGCGAGGCGGTACGCCAGTTCGCCGCCGGGTTCGACGGTCGCCGGTGAAGCGGACGGGTAGGCGAACATGCCGGTCTGCGGGATCAGCGAGACGCTAGAGGAGGATTCGCTGATCCACGCCGAGAGGTCAAAGGCCGGCGATGAAGCCGGGCTCTCCAAACCCTGCGGCGGGGCGTGGTCGACAAAATACAGCGACTGATTGTCGCCACCCCAGGACACGCCCGGCACCCAGGCCCAATCGGAGAACGATTGGAAGGGCTGGATCTCGACCAGCGATTGCAGGCCCGGCTCGTCAAGCGGGACGCGCCCGATGCCGTCGGCGCGGGCATACGCGAGCTGGCTGCCATCGGGTGCCCAGGCGTACGAAGTGCCCCACCAGCCATACTGCCCCCCGGCGTTGCTCTCGATCACCTGCTCGCGATCGGTCACGCGCCCGGCGAAGGACAGCGTGAGGAGCCACAGGTCGTTGTTGGCCTGCCAGCCTGGCGCTCCGGGGCTGGGCTCGACGGTTGAGTAGGCGATGGTGTAGCCGTCGATCGCCTGGGGTGACCAATCGGCGAAATGGACGATGTTGCTCACCTGAAGGTCGAGCGGCTCAGCGGCTTCGTCGGAGGTGGAGACGATCCGCAGGCGGTTGATCTCGTCCGCAGCCTCGTCCGTCGGGGTCTGCGAGTACAGCAGCCAGCGGCCATCGGGGGAGAGCCGGAAGACACGGCCGTCCAGGTTCTCGCCGACGACAATCGGGCGGCGATTGCGCGTGTCGTCGCGCATGATCCAGGCATTCCCGCCGGAGAGATAGGCGAGCACGCCATCCACCGAAAGGGGCGCGTACGACAGCTGTGCGCCCATCATGACGATTTCCGGCACGGGAGCCTGCGCCTGGACGACTTTCACCGCCGTGCGCGAGGTGGGCTTGCCCTCTTCTTCGACAATGCGATAGGTAATTTCCTGTATCCCGTTCACACCCGGCTGCAGCAGGCGCGTTTCGCCTTCGGGCATGGCCTCGTTGCGGATCGTCTGTCGCTCGAAGGGCACGACTTCCGTCTCGACCTCGAAGCGCTCGCTGACGCGGCTGACCCGGATGCGCGTCCCATCAGCCAGCACGGCGTAGGCCGGCGGGTCCAGCCGATCGGAGGCGCCCAGGGTGATTGCCGCCAGCTCCAATGCCTGCAGGGCGGTGGAGCCGGATGGAACCCGAATGGGGATTTCGTCACCGTCAACCAGAAGCGTGACGTCGATCGCGCCGGCGGTGGTGGTCGGCGCAACACAGGCAGCTACGCAGACGGCCAGCACCAGCCCGAGCACAGCCGGGGAGAGGTGAACGCGGCGCGCTTTCATGAGGTGGGCGCTGCCGGGCTGGTATAATGCCCCTGCGGCACTAGCGCAGCTCACCGACAATGGCGATCTGTCCCTCATTGACTACCAGGGAAGTCACCCGGACGCCGGTCGCCAAGGATCCCAGTGGCCCGGAAAGCACTTCTGTCAGGATGGCCGAAATGCTCTCCTTGACCGCCTCCGGCGCTGGCGCCGGGCCCAGTTCCGCCGACTCGATCCGGAAGGCAATGCCTCCCGCGGGACTCACCTCGGGCACAATCGTCACCAGTAAGCCAGCTCTTAGCACGCCCTGCTGGATCGTTCCTTGGATGCGCAGCCTGCCGTCACGCAGGGTCACTTGGGGATCGGAGAAGATCGGGTCCTGCTGCGTGGCCAGGTACTCAAGGATGTACCCGGTGAGCTGAGCTTCGTCCAGGAGGATCACGACCTCGCCGGTCCCTGCAGCGCCCTCGACGGCGGATTGCCAGGCCTGCTCCAGGCTTGCGCCGGGGTCGGTGGCCGGGGTGACCGGCTGGGCGGGCAGCGGAGGCCCGCCGACGTCAATCTGACAGGCCAGCGATACCGCCGCCAGGCTGAGGGCCGCAAGTATGATTGGGAGATGTCTGTTGGTCATTGGCCTATGAGCACGGGGCAAGATTCTCGGTCGGAGCGGGATTATAGCACGCCGGCAGGGCCATCCCCCGACGGTGGGCTGACCGCGCGCCTTGAAGCGCTGCTATTCGTGGCCGGGGCGCCGGCGACGTCCGCCCAGTTGGCTGCGGCGCTGGGCATTTCTCCGCGAGAGGTCGAACATGGCCTGCAGGCGCTCGATGACGCCTGCGCCGGCGGCGGCATCCGGCTGCAGTGGCACCAGGGTGCAGTCCAGCTGACCAGCGCATCGGAGTTTGCCCAGGATGTCGAGCGCTTCCTGAACCTGGAAAGCACGACGCGGCTGACGCGCGCCGCCCTCGAGGTGCTGGCGATCGTTGCCTACGAACAGCCGGTGACGCGCCCGAAGATCGATGCGGTGCGCGGCGTGAACTCCGAAACTTCGCTGCAGACGCTGCTGCGCCACGGGCTGGTGGAGGAGGTCGGGCGGGCTGAGGGCGCCGGTCGACCGATCCTGTACGCGACGACGCCCCAGTTCTTGCAGCATTTCGGGCTGACCCGGCTGAGCGAGCTGCCGCCGCTCCAGGTCGAAGCGGGGGTCGAGCCAGCGGCGGAGGAAGAAGTGCCGCCGGCGGCGGAATCGGCCGAGGCCGAGTGATGGGGGTCCGGCTGCAGAAAGTGCTGGCGCAGGCTGGGATCGCTTCGAGGCGGGCCTCCGAGGAGATCGTGCGGGCGGGCCGGGTGCGCGTGAACGGCAAGCCGGCTGTGCTGGGAATGGTCGTGGACCCGGCAACCGATCAGATCGAGCTGGACGGCCTGCCGCTGGTAGGCGCGCAAACCCTGGGGTATGTGATGCTCAACAAGCCGCCCGGGGTGCTGTCGTCGCTTCAGAGCCAGGGCGGCCGGCGAACCGTGCGCGATCTGCTGCCGCACGAACTCCGGCTGTACCCGGTGGGGCGGCTGGACCTGCACAGCGAGGGTCTGTTGTTGATGTCGAACGACGGCGCGCTGGCCGAGCGGCTGACCCATCCCCGCTACGAGCACGAGAAGGTCTATCAGGTTCTGCTGGATCACCGCCCCACGGCGGCGCAGCTTGAGACCTGGGGGCGCGGCTTGCGACTGGCCGACGGCACTCGCTTTGGGCCGGCTCAGGTGCGCTTGCGGCCTCAGGCTACGGACGAGCACTGGATCGAGGTCGTGCTGCGCGAGGGGCAGAAGCGTCAGATCCGGCGCAGCGCGGAAGCATTGGGGCTGCGGGTTCGGCGGCTCGTCCGCACCGGCTTTGCCGGGCTCGAGCTGGGGCGCCTGGCCTCGGGGGAGTGGCGCGAGTTGACCGAGGCTGAGGTCCGCCGGTTGCGACGGGGGGCGCCGCCCAGGACGGGCGAGCGGAAAACTATAGGGAGACCTAAGGTGGAGAAGGTGGGCAACCCATGACCGAAGGAACTGGAATGGCGCCCGAGGCGCAGGCCGACGACGAGCTCCTCGATCGCAAGCTGACGATCCGCTGGGAGGTCGTGGCCTTCATCCTGCTGGTGCTGCTGGCGGTAATCAGCCGCATGGCCGACCTGGAAACCAGGGTGATGAGCCACGACGAGAGCCTGCACACCTATTATTCATGGCTGCTCTACCAGGGCCGCGGCTTTCAACACACGCCGCTGATGCATGGACCGCTTCAGTTCCATCTTGTGGCGGCTTCGTACTTCCTGTTCGGCGATACCGACGCCACGGCGCACATTCCAGCGGCTTTGGCAGGCGTGGCCGCGGTCGGCCTGCTGTGGTACTTCCGTCGATGGCTGGGGACGCTGGGTGCGATCGCGGCGGGCGCGCTGATGCTGGTCTCCCCCTACATGCTGTACTACTCGCGCTACGTGCGCAATGAGGCCTTCGTTGTTGTGGAGGCCCTGTTGATGTTCCTGGCGGTGTTCCGCTACGTTGAGTCCCGCCAGAGCCGCTGGCTGTACTTGTTGGCCGCGGCGCTGGCGCTCCACTTCAGCACCAAAGAGACTCATTTCATCTATGTTGCGCAGCTGCTGATCTTCCTGGCAGCCGTGCTGGCGTGGCAACTGCTGCGCAGCCGGTGGCCCAGGCCGACCCTGAAGACGGGTTTCATCGTAGGCCTGGTGGCAGCTGCGGTTGGCGCCTTCGTCGCATTGCTGGCGATCGTCCGGGAGCGATCGGGCAGCGGCATGGTGGGGACGGCCGAAACCGTGGCGCCGCTGGTTCCCGGAGAGAGCGTCGCCTTCGCCGGCGCCTTCCAATCGCCGCTGGTGGCCATGGGCGTCTTGCTTGCGCTGGCCGGGAGCCTGCTGCTGGCGTTGATGGTGGTGCTCGCCTTCGGGCGCCGCCTTCGATCCGAGTTCCCTTACCTGGACCTGCTGGTTGTCATTGGGACGCTCACCGTCCCGCTGCTGGCCTCGATCCCGGCATACCTGGTCGGTTGGGACCCCCTGGCCTACAACGACCCGTTGTCGGTGAACAAGACCAGCGCGGTGGTCCTGCTGCTGATTGGCCTGTCGGCGGCCGTTGGGCTGCTGTGGGACTGGCGACGGTGGGTCATCGCGGCGGGACTGTTCGCTGCGATCTCGATCCCGTTGTACTCGACGCTGTTCACCCACGGCCCGGGCGTGCTCTCCGGCCTGGTGGGTTCGCTGGGCTACTGGCTGGTGCAGCATGGGGTCGAGCGGGGCAGCCAGCCGCTGTACTACTACTTGCTGATCCAAGTCCCGACCTATGAGTTCCTGCCCGCCCTGGCGGCGCTCTTCGCCGGGGTGTATGCGCTGGCTGGCTACCACCGCCGTAGCGGGACACCGCCGATTGCATCCAAAGGCAGCTTCCCGGTTCCGGAGTTCCTGGCGTACTGGGGCGTGACCTCGCTGCTGGCCTATACATTCGCCGGGGAGCGGATGCCCTGGCTCACGGTTCACATCGCGCTTCCGCTGATCCTGCTCGGAGGCTGGGGGATCGGCTTGTTGTTACAGAGCATCGACTGGCGGGCCTTCCGTCAGGGGCGGGCGTGGTCGGTGTTGCTGGCCGTGGGCGTGCTGTTGCTGGCGCTGCCCAAGTCCCTGTCCTACCTGCTCGGGAGTCCGTCGCCGTTCCAGGGAAAGGAAATGCTCCAGCTGGAGGCGACAACCGGTTTCCTGGCGGCGACGGCGGCCACCATCGGCGCAATCCTGTGGCTGGCGTTCGCGGTTCGCGGCTGGACCTGGAAGCAGTTGGGCCAACTCATTCTGGTGGGCTTCACGGGGTTACTCTATTTGCTCACAGCCCGCTCTGCCTTCCGGGCGGCCTACCTCACACCGGATCAGGCGACCGAGTTCCTGGTCTACGCGCATGCTGCGCCAGCGGTCAAAGTCGTGCTGAACCAGGTCGAAGATCTGTCGCGGCGAATGAATGACGGCCTGTCGATCGACGTCGCCTATGACGATGACGTATCCTGGCCGTATTCGTGGTACTTCCGCAACTACCCCAATGTGCACTACTACGGGCCCAACCCAACGCGTGAACTGCTCAACTACCCGGTGATCATCGCCGGAGACAATAACTGGGCGAAGATCGAACCGCTGCTCGGCGATCGCTATCAGTCGTTCGAGTACGTGCGCATGTGGTGGCCGAGCCAGGAGTACTTCGGCCTCACCTGGGAGCGCATTCGCGGCGCGCTTACCTCTCCGGAATACCGCCAGGCGTTGTTTGACATCTGGCTGAACCGTGACTACACGGCCTACGGAGAGCTGAGGGGCCTCGACTTCTCGCTCAAGAACTGGAATCCCTCGGACCGGATGAAGCTGTTTATCCGCAAGGACATCGTCGGTCAGGTGTGGGACTTCGGCGCCGCGCCGCAGGCGCTTGAACCGGTCGCTTTCGTCGATCCATACGAGGCAGGTATGAGCCTGAAGCCGGCGGAACCGATCCTGGGTTTCACCGGGACGTCCCTCGGCCAGTTCTCGAAGCCGCGCGGCGTCGACGTAGCGCCCGATGGCAGCTTGTACGTGGCCGATACGCTGAATCACCGCATCCAGCACCTGGCGCTCAGCGGCGAAGTGCTGCACGCTTGGGGCGAGCTGGGCAGCCTCGATCAGGGTGAGGCTCCGGGCGGTACCTTCAACGAGCCGTGGGACCTGGCGGTGGCGCCCGACGGGACGGTGTGGGTTGCCGATACGTGGAACCACCGTGTTCAGCACTTCAGCGCCCAGGGAGAGTTCCTGGGGATGATCGGGACCTTCGGTCAAGCCGAGTCGTTCACTTCCTTCTGGGGTCCGCGCTCCGTGGCGGTGGACAACCAGGGGCGGCTGTTCGTCTCCGACACGGGCAACAAGCGGGTGGTGTTCTTTGACGAGCTGGGCGACTCCCTGGGCCAATTTGGGGTGCCGGGTTATCTCGAGGGGCAGCTCGACGAACCGGTCGGCATTGCGCTCGACCGCCAGGGGCGGGTCTATGTCGCCGATACCTGGAATCAGCGCATTCAGGTCTTCGAAGAAACCGAGCCCAATATTTTCGAGCCGGTGAGGGAATGGCGCGTCGAGGGATGGTACGGGCAATCCCTGGACAACAAGCCGTACCTGGCGGTCTCCTCGCGCGGCGATGTCTGCGCCTCAGACCCCGAGGGCTACCGGGTGTTGTGCTTCGATGATTCCGGGCAGTTCACGCAGGGGTGGGGGGATTTCGGCGGAAGCGACTCGACCTTCGACCTGCCCACGGGTCTGGACTTCGATGACGACGGCGGGTTGTGGGTCGTCGACGCCGGCAATGGACGGGTCATGCGATTCAGTCTGGCGAACGGGGGCTGATCCCGGCGCGGTGTTGACCGGATGAAGGAGAGCTGATGAAGCTACACGAGTATCAGTCCAAGCAGCTGTTTGCCCAGTACGGGATCCCGATTCCCAAGGGCCGAGTGGCGACGACCGCCTCGGAGGCGAGGACGATCGCCGAGGAATTGGGCGGGCGCGTGGTCGTCAAGTCGCAGGTGCTCGTGGGCGGGCGCGGCAAAGCCGGCGGGATCCGCCTGGCCGCTTCTCCGGAAGAGGCACAGGAGATGGCCACCCAGGTGCTGGGGATGGAGATCAAGGGATTGCCGGTGCGCAAAGTGTTGGTGGATGAAGCGGCCGAGATTCACGGCGAGATCTACCTCGGCGTGACCAACGACCGCGCCAACCGCTGCCCGGTGATGATCGCCTCAGCCGAGGGGGGCGTGGACATCGAGGAGGTGGCGCGCACCGCTCCGGGGCGGATCATCCGCGCCCAAGTCGATCCGCTGTTAGGACTGCGCGAGTACCAGGCGCGCGGCCTGGCGGTTTCAATCGAATTGCCGCGAGATCATTGGAAGACCTTCATCGATATCGCGTTGTCGCTGTACAAGGCCTACTTGGAGTCGGATGCCACGCTGGCAGAGATCAATCCCCTGGTGATCACCAAGGACGGCCGCATGCTGGCGCTGGATGGAAAGATCGTGTTGGACGACAATGCCCTCTTTCGGCATCTGCGCCTGGCAGAGATGCGCGACCTGGATGAGGAGGCTCCGGCCGAGCAAGAGGCCCGCAAGTACGGGCTGAGCTACGTCAAGCTCGACGGGAATATTGGCTGCCTGGTCAACGGCGCCGGGCTGGCGATGGCGACGATGGACGTGATCCAGCTGCATGGCGGATCCCCGGCCAACTTCCTCGATATCGGGGGTGGGGCGGGGGCTGACAAGGTGGCAGCCGCCCTGCGGATGGTGTTCTCGGACGTCAGCGTGAAGGCGGGGCTGATCAACGTCTTTGGCGGCATCACCCGTTGCGATGAAGTTGCGCGGGGTTTGCTGCTGGCACTGGACCAGGTCAAACCGAAGATCCCGATCGTCGTTCGCTTGGTCGGCACGAACGAGGACGAGGGACGGGAGATTCTGGCACAGGCGAAGCTGGAGACCGTGGCGACCCTCGAGGGCGCCGCCAAGCGCGCCATCGAGCTGGCAGGCTAGGGAGGAAGACATGGGCATCCTGGTCGATCGAGACACCCGCCTGGTGGTGCACGGGATCACTGGCCGTGAAGGAACCTTCCACACGGCCCAGATGCTGGAGTTCGGCTCGAAGGTCGTTGCGGGGATGACGCCTGGCAAGGGCGGCGAGTGGGTATTCAATGGAAAAGTGCCGGTGTTCGACACGGCCAAGCTGGCGGTTGAGGCGACCGGCGCCGATTGCAGCGTGGTCTTCGTGCCCGCGCGCTTTGCCGCCGACTCGGCAATGGAGGCGGCAGATGCCGGTGTTCGTCTGGTGATCATGATCACCGAAGGCATCCCGGTGCAGGACATGATGCAGGTGCGCCGTTACCTGGATCAGAAGGGCGTGCGAATGGTTGGGCCGAACTGCCCGGGCGTACTGACCCCGGGCGGATGCAAGGCTGGAATCATCCCTGGCCATGTGGCGATTCCTGGCGGCGTGGGCGTGGTGTCGCGCTCGGGCACGCTCACCTACGAGGTGCTGTATGCGCTGATGCAGGCGGGAATGGGGGTGTCGACCTGTGTCGGGATCGGCGGAGATCCGATCAATGGGACATCCTTCGTCGACGTGCTGGACATGTTCGAGGGGGATGGCCAGACGGAAGCGATCGTGCTGATCGGTGAGATTGGCGGGACGGATGAGGAACGCGCGGCCGAGTTCATTTCGGACCATGTGAGCAAGCCCGTAGTCGGGTTCATCGCCGGTCGGACGGCGCCGCCGGGCAAGCGCATGGGCCACGCCGGGGCGATTGTCGAAGGTGGTACGGGGCTGGCGGTCGACAAGGTGCGGGCCCTGGAGGCAGCCGGCGTGCGCATGGCCGAAACGCCGGAAGCCCTGCCGTCCTTGCTTACGAGCGGACAGTAGAGAGGGGAGGCGCAGCATGTCCAAACGCAGTCCTGCCGCGCCGCCTGCGCAGGCCGCCCGGGCTGAGCCCCAGACGCCGCTCGACCGCGCCTGGGCTGCCTACGGCGCGCAGGACCTGGCGCAGGCGCAGCAGCTGGTGCAGGGCGTGCTCGAGCAGGCGCCCGACGATATCGAAGCTTCCTATCTTGCGGGCCTGGTGGGGCGCGCCCAGGGCGATGGCGCCCGGGCGCAGGCGGCCTTCCAGAGGGTGGTCGATCAGCATGCCCGCATCGAGGATCGCACCCGCTCGCGCATGGTGCGCAGGCTGGCGGTGGGCCACCTGAACCAGATCGCCCACGGCAGTTGGGACCTCGAGCCGGAGACCTGGGAGCGCACATGACCACCAAGCGCGAGCGTTTGCAGGCGGTGATCCAGGGGGAAGTTGCCGACCGCCTGCCAGTGGCGCTGTGGCGCCACTTCCCCGTGGATGACCAGGATCCGCAGCAGCTGGCGCAGTCGACGCTGGCATACCAGCGCGAATTCGATTTCGATCTGGTGAAGGTCACACCCGCCTCGTCGTTCTGTGTGCGCGACTGGGGCGTGACCGATCGCTGGGAGGGCAATCCCGAGGGGACACGCCGCTACGTGCAGCGGGCGGTCCAGCGGCCGGAGGACTGGCCGAAGCTGGAGGCCCTGCCGGTTGAGTCGCCGTCGCTGCGGGCGCAGCTCGACTGTCTTGAGCAGGTGATCGCCGGCGTGACCGACGCTGCGCCGGTGCTGCAGACCGTGTTCAGCCCCCTGGCGCAGGCCAAGAACCTGTCCGGCGAAGGGGTGCTCATCGAGCATCTGCACAGCTCACCCCAAGCGGTACTTCAGGCGCTGGAGACGCTCACTCGCACCACGGTTTCCTTTGTCGAAGCCGCGCGCGCCACCGGGATTGCCGGCATCTTCTATGCCCTTCAGCATGCCAGCTACCGGTTCTTTGACCGGGCGGGATATGCGCGCTTTGGCGAGCCGTTCGACCGGCGCATTCTCGAGGCAGCCGGAGGGCTGGGCTTCAACTTGCTACACCTGCATGGCGCCTCGGTGATCTTCGAGCTGGCGGGCGAGTATGGGGTGGAGATCGTCAATTGGCATGATCGCGATACGCCGCCGAGCCTGGCGGAAGCGCGTGGACGGGTGCGTGGCGCCGTGTGTGGGGGCCTGCAGCGCGAAGCGACGATGGTGCTTGGCGATCCATCAGCGGTGCAGGCGGAGGCTGCGGATGCGATGCGCAGTGTCGCCGGGCGCGGGCTGCTGCTGGGGACCGGCTGCGTGACGCCGGTGCACGCGCCGCGTGCGAATCTGATGGCCGCCCGGCATGCGGTCGAGAACTGCGCATAGCCACGACTGGACAACAGGGATGGCCGGGATGCGGGTGATCAGTGGCCTTGCCAAGGGCCGACGGCTGCAGATGGTCCCGGGCGATACAACCCGGCCCGTCCCCGACCGCGTCAAAGAAGCGCTGTTCAACATCCTCGGCCAGGATGTCGTCGAGGCGCGTTTCCTTGATCTGTTTGCCGGCAGCGGGGCGGTGGGTATTGAGGCCCTGAGTCGCGGGGCGGCGCGGGCGGTGTTCCTTGACCGGGCGCCGGCAGCCGTGCGGACAATCCGAGCCAACCTCCAGACAACTGGCATGCTGCCGGCTGCGGACGTGGTCCAGACGGATGCGTTCTCCTGGCTCAAGCGCAACGCGGCGCAGCAATTCGACTACGTGTACGTTGCGCCGCCGCAATACCAGGATCTGTGGTCGGCGGCGCTTTCCGCTCTTGACCAGGCGCCGGGAATTCTCGCGCCGGATGCATGGGTGATCGCTCAGATGCATCCGAAGGAGCTTCGCCCGCTCGATTTGGCTCGCCTCCGGCTTGAAGATCAGCGCAAGTACGGGAGTACGCTGCTCGCGTTCTACACGGCCGAGGAGGCGATCCCGGCTGCAGACCCTCTCGAGCGTTGAGCCCATCGGGCGCAACGTGCCCCGCAACTCCGCGCAGGAGAGATGGGCCGAGACGAACGGCATGCCATCGAGGTCGCTGGCAAGTCCCCTCCGATTGTGAGAGTGCTCCAGGCGTGGGTGGAGCGGAATGGGCGGTCCCCTGCCATCCGAGCCAGCGAGGCCCTGGCTGCAAGCAGATCCCTCGGCGCAGAGGTCCGCTTCGGGAGGCGACTGCAAGGGGGATGACCGTGCGTGGGGGATGACTTGGCCCGGTCGTCTGCCATCCTGAGCGCCGGCCGCCGCGCAAGCCCCTCAATCAGTTCAAGCAGATCCCTCGGCGAACAACCCGCCTCGGGATGACACCCGAGGGGGACGTCGCCTCGAAAGGGATGATATGCCTTGCAGACCCGTCATGCCGAGCGCGCGGCCCTTGGCGAAGCAGCGGAGTAGCGAAAGGTTGCTTGTCCCAGTCGTCGCGGAAGCGCGTCCTTCGCCGCATGCGCATGCTTCGGCGACAGAGCCGGCTCGGGAGGATGCCCGGAGGGGGACGTGGCTACGAATGGGACGACATGACACCGGAGGGTGTCATGCCAAGCGCGCACTCCGTGGCGAAGCGGCGGGGACACGAAAGATGGTCCGTCCCAGTCG